>ENA-OQCX01000116-OQCX01000116.1-human-gut-metagenome-genome-assembly--contig:-NODE-116-length-41175-cov-12.430057_pt1 | contig 41175 bp, 44 predicted proteins | sample MGYA00242762_ERZ504587 | MGnify/ENA primary metagenome ERZ504587 (study PRJEB26092, sample SAMD00036337) | human gut metagenome | host: Homo sapiens | study: EMG produced TPA metagenomics assembly of...
TAGATTTAAATATTGAAGATGGAGATACATTCTTTCCAGAATTTGATATCAATGATTTTGAAGTTTTGATAGGGGAAACACTTGGTGAGGAAGTGAAATATACGAGAACATTTTATGTAAGGAAAAATGAATTGAGTAGATTTTGGATTTAGGGTGTTTTCATAAATATATTGCTTTTTATGCATATATAAATTGTTGTAAGACAAATTCCAGTTTGAAAAGGGGAAATGAAAAAGTGGCAATTTCAAATATAAATACAATTATTAGTAATGATATTCAAAAAGTTTGGAACATTGTTTTAGCTGTTGATAAATATAACTCATGGCGAAGTGATTTGAGCAAAACAGAAATAATAAATGACAAACAATTTATTGAATACACAAAAAATGGATATGCTACTACATTTACCGTTACCGTTGCAGAACCATATAAACGCTGGGAATTTGATATGGAGAATAGCAACATGAAAGGTCATTGGATTGGTGTTTTTATAGACAAAGGGAATGAAACACAAATAGACTTTACAGAAAATGTGATACCTAAAAAGTGGTTTATGAAACCTTTTGTAAAAACCTATTTGAAAAAACAACAAAAGCAATTTGTTCTGGACTTAAAGAAAGCATTGGAATAATAAAATTCAAGATTGGAGGGTTGGAAATGGCTTCAAGTAAAGATTATTTACAATTTGTTTTAGAACAATTATCAGAATTACAAGAAATAACATATCGTGCAATGATGGGAGAATTTATTATTTATTATCGTGGAAAAATCGTTGGCGGTATATATGATGATAGGTTACTTGTAAAACCAACAAAGTCTGCAATTTCTTATATGCCGACAGTTACTTATGAAATTCCATACGAAAACGCCAAAGAAATGTTATTGGTGGAAGAAGTTGATAATAAAGATTTTCTGACGGGGTTATTTGATGTGATGTATGATGAACTACCAACGCCAAAACCTAAAAAGAAAAAATAAACAGCTTCTAGTTTACAATTTCATATCCATATACACAAAGCAGTTAGTTTTAGGATTGACTGCTTTTTAAAAAGACACCATTTAGGTGTAATGATGTCTTTTGGGTGTTATTTTATAGGTCATATCAAGGCTCATTCAATCGTGGTAAATTCGTGGTAAAATGAGTTTTTTCTATACTTCAAAATACTTGAAAGTATAGTGTTTATGCGGATAATCGAAAATTAGATATAAAATTTCTAATAACTTTTATCGCCTTTCTTCAAAGGAGAAAACGTAATCTTATTTGCCAAAAGAAAAAGAATTATTATTACAATACCAAATCCCACAAAAAGTGAACTTGTATCAACAACAGTAACTTTGTATATAATACTAATCACAAAAGATACCACTGGCGCGCATGCGTATGTAAGTGAAAATCGAATTGCAGAAACACGTCCTATATATTCTTTAGTAACTTCTTTTACAAATTTCACTTGTACATAAGTAATCATTAATCCCAATGCTGCACCAATTATTATCGAACCGATTAGCAACAGTAATTTTTGAGTTATAGGATTTGCAATATATTTTGAAACAAATGCAATAAAAACATAGTATACACCTAAAACAATTCCACAAAATGTAACAAGTGTATTATTTTTTTTCTCCTCTTTCATTTTTGCAAAAGTCAATGATCCCAAAATAGTACCAATAGTTACGCTTACACTTAGTAATGAAACAATTTTGGCATCTCCACTAAACATTTCTCTTGCAATCGGGGCGAGCAGTGCATCAAATGGAACCACTGCTGAATTAATTAGAATACATAAAAAACATAGTTTTAATAGCTTCTTATGGTCAAATACATAACTAAATCCATCTCTAAGCGAAATTAAATATTCTCTGCCAATTATTCGGTTTGTCTTCTTTTCTTCTTGAACAGAAAATTCTATTTTTACTATAAGCAACGCTGATATTAAAAATATCAAAGCATCTATCGCTAAAGAAATACCTATTCCAAATGAACTAATCACTATGCCTGACAAGCCAGTTCCAACTAATACTGCTATTTTGGTACAAGACACATTGACACTTACACCTTTATCATAATGTTCATTAGGAAGTACATGCTGAATAACTGCTACCCCTGCTGGCATATGAAATGCTTCTATTAATGAAATGGATATTGTCATAAAAACCAATATTAATGGTGAAAGCATGTTTTGTGTATATACATATAATATATACAAAAACTAACAGAACTCGAGCTATATCTGAAAGTACTAACACTTTCTTTTTATTCATATTCTCGACTAATGGACCTATAAATGGTTGAATAATTACAGAAGTAGCTTGATTAATACCAAAAATAATCGCAGACCACCCTGCACTATTTGTAAGTAAATATACCAACCATGTAAAAAGTATTGTATCTAATGAATCACCACAGCGGTTAATAATATTAGAAGTCAGCAGATAAACATAATTGTGGTTATGATATAACTCATGTTTATTCATATTTGTTACCTCTCTAATCATAATTTAGATTGTTTAATTTCGCAAGCTATCTTATAAAGATCCTGATGTTTTAAAGCCGCTGCTTTTTCTATAACATTATCAATTTCTGATATATCATTAAGTGATTCCAAATATTTTTTCCATTTTTTCATTTCAACATTATATGCACAGTATCTATTTTCACTTTCAAATGAGCCGTTAATGCAATAACGACTATTACTACATCCTCCTAAGCATCGTTCTGTATAACGACATTCTCTGCAAAATCCTTTTAACTTACTACTATCAAAATTTCTATTCCACTTAAAAGAGTCCGGACTTTCCCAAATCGACTTTAAAGATTTTTCACGAATATTTCCCGCTACTAATGTTTTATCTCTAATAGAAGTACAAGCAACAATATCTCCATTATGCAGAATACCAATTACATGCTTTCCTGCTCCACAACCTGTCCAAGACCAATTATCATTAAGAAAATTCTCATTTACTTTTATATCTTTATTGCTATAATAACCTATGCAATCTGCCAAAACAATTAACAACTTACCTCCAATTTTATTATATGCAAAATCAATAATAGAAAGAATATCTTGAGGTTCTATAAGCCATTCTGGGCGTTTTGCAAAATTCCCCATTGGTAATGCAATCTGTAACTGCCAACTATTAACTCCCAAATCACTTAATAATTGATATAGTTCTTCCAATTCACATATATTTTCTTTATTTATTGAAGTTATTACTGATGTCGAAATATTATTTTTTCTTAATTCTTTCAATGCTTTAATACTTTTATTGAATGATCCCGATCTCCGTATAAAATCGTGAGTTTTTTCAAGACCATCAATACTTAAACAGACACTTCTAATTCCTGATGTTATCGCATTATGAATAAAGTTTTCATCAATCAACCAACCATTTGTAATAATACTTGTTATTATGCCATTATCTACTAATCTTTTCGCAATAATATGCCAGTCACTACGTGTCGTAGGTTCCCCTCCAGATAATGTAATAACTTTTAATCCCAAATCTTTTAATTGGTCACACACCTCAAGAGCTTCTGATGTATTCAACTCATCGGGTAGCGCTTCTGCACAACTTGAACCGCAATGTTTACAACGCATATTACAACCCATTGTTATTTCCCATACAGCTGTAGTTAATTTATTCATATATTCTCTCCTATAATCCTTTTTAAATAAAAAAGACCTACTCTATATTTCTTTTTACATAGAGCAAGTCTTTTCTACAAACTACATTCTCACACCTGTTCCGTACATAACTGGTCCAAATAAGTTCTTAGAGGTTTTTAATTCAGAAATCTCTACAAACTCCAAGCTCAATTCTTCAAGATTAAACATTTTTATCCACCTCCCGTTTATTGAATTTATCTTGAGAATACATCTCTTATTTTCAAATGTCAAGTTATTTTCATTATTTTTTCCAAATTTCGAGTTCAAATTCTCGTTTTATTTGTAACATATTTTCCATTTTCTACGCATACATCAGATCTCTTAACCACTTATAAATGTCCGTAAAATTGCAAAAGCAACTGGAATCAGTGCTACAACCTTATATTCAATCATTCAAAAAGATTCCAATATTCGATTTGATTTTGCTTTAAGACTTGCAAACGAATTGCAAATTGATGTGAATGAGATATGTTCTGCCAGTCCATTTCTGACACAATTAAGGAAGAAGCGATTTATCCTACACTTCCAGACGGTTTGAACGGAGCCTTAGACGCAAGTCGTGTAAAGACTTACTTAAAAAATTCTATGTATCCGTTGATGTATCTTTTTGGCAAAAATAGTATGCCTGATGTAGATAATCTACTTACATCATTCTATCAGCTTGATGATGAAGCCAGACAGGAAGTTGTAGAAACAATCCGTCTGAAACTGCAATATCATCGAGATCCGAAACGTGCTGAACAGATCAAGCAGATTAAAGGTTGGTAAAAAATCACTCCTGTGAATGGCAAACATTCGCAGGAGTTTCTTTTTGGGCACCGTTTTGGCACCACTGGTCTTATTTTTCAATTTTAAATTTATCTGTATTTTATCTTGCTGATAAATATTTCGCTATTTCTCTACTTATAATTTTTCAAATCATTCTCTCTTTAAGATACAGAAAAACCCGTAGAACCGAAGTTCTACGGGTATCTTACGTTTAGACACAACGTTATCTTACGATAACAAATCCATATTAAGATTGTATTACTCGATAACTGTAGCAACACGTCCAGATCCTACTGTACGTCCACCCTCACGGATAGCGAATGTAAGACCCTGCTCCATAGCTACTGGATGGATGAGCTCGATTGTCATCTCTACGTTATCACCAGGCATGCACATCTCTGTTCCTGCTGGAAGCTCGCAAACACCTGTTACGTCTGTTGTTCTGAAGTAGAACTGTGGACGATAGTTGTTGAAGAATGGAGTATGACGTCCACCCTCGTCCTTTGTAAGAACGTAAACCTGAGCTGTGAACTTACGGTGACATGTTACTGTACCAGGCTTAGCAAGAACCTGTCCACGAACGATCTGGTCACGGTTAACACCACGGAGAAGTGCTCCGATGTTATCACCAGCCTGAGCCTCGTCTAACTGCTTACGGAACATCTCGATTCCAGTAACAACAGTCTTCTGACGTCCTCTTTAACACCAAGGATCTCTAACTCGTCGTTGAGGTGAAGTGTACCACGCTCTACTCTACCAGTTGCAACAGTACCACGACCTGTGATTGTGAATACGTCCTCTACTGGCATAAGGAATGGCTTATCTGTATCACGCTGTGGATCTGGGATATAAGAATCAACAGTATCCATAAGCTCCATGATCTTGTCTCCCCAAGGTCCGTTTGGATCCTCAAGAGCCTTAAGAGCTGATCCCTGGATGATTGGGCAATCATTGAATCCGTACTCCTCAAGCTGCTCTGTAACTTCCATCTCTACGAGCTCGATAAGCTCTGGGTCGTCAACCATATCACACTTGTTAAGGAATACGATGATGTAAGGAACACCTACCTGACGAGAAAGGAGGATGTGCTCCTTTGTCTGAGCCATAACACCATCAGTAGCAGCAACAACGAGGATGGCACCATCCATCTGAGCTGCACCAGTGATCATGTTCTTTACGTAGTCAGCATGTCCAGGACAGTCAACGTGTGCGTAATGTCTCTTTTCTGTCTCATACTCAACGTGAGCTGTAGAAATTGTGATTCCACGCTCTCTCTCCTCTGGAGCCTTATCAATGTTAGCGAAATCTGTAGCTGTGTTACCAGCGACACGAGCTGCTAATACTGCTGTAATAGCTGCTGTTAAAGTTGTTTTACCATGATCTACGTGACCGATGGTACCAATATTACAATGTGGTTTTGTTCTTTCAAATTTAGCCTTTGCCATTTTGAAACGTCCTCCTTAAACTTTTATGCCCCATGGGCTATTTTTATAATCTACCGACTGCTTTGATTATACGAAATAATCAAAGTTTTTTCAAGTAAATTTTATGGCAAATCCCCCTTTTTCAAGAGGAAATGCCTTTATTTTAATTTTTATACCATATATAGTATTTATTTCATCTTTTGTACTATAAATTGTTTGCTAATTTGCAATTATTTTGCGTGGTTAGCAAGAACCTTGTCCTGTACATTCTTTGGAACCGGCTCATATCTGTCGAAGAACATTGAGTAGTTTCCACGTCCCTGTGTCTTAGAACGAAGGTCTGTAGAGTAACCGAACATCTCTGCAAGTGGTACATATGCATGTACAATCTTTCCACCGCCGAGATCGTCCATACCCTCGATACGTCCACGACGAGAGTTAACATCACCGATAACATCTCCCATGTACTCCTCAGGCATTGTAACCTCTACCTTCATGATAGGCTCAAGTAATACAGGTGCGGCCTTTGCCATAGCCTCTTTGAAACACATAGATCCGGCAATGTGGAATGCCATCTCTGATGAATCGACCTCATGGTAAGATCCATCGTATACTGTTGCATGGATACCAACTACTGGGAATCCACCAAGAGAGCCGGCCTTTGTAGCCTCCTCGATACCTTCGCCGATTGATGGGATGTACTCCTTTGGAATAGCACCACCAACAACCTCTGAATCGAACTTGAAAAGTTCTTCTCCATTGGCATCCATTGGCTCGAAACGTACCTTACAGTGTCCGTACTGTCCACGTCCACCTGACTGCTTAGCATATTTGTATTCCTGATCAACAGCCTTTGTAAATGTCTCCTTGTAAGCAACCTGAGGTGCACCAACGTTTGCCTCAACCTTGAACTCACGGAGAAGACGGTCAACGATGATCTCAAGGTGAAGCTCACCCATACCAGCGATGATTGTCTGACCTGTTTCCTGATCAGTATGAGCACGGAATGTAGGATCCTCCTCTGCAAGCTTTGCAAGAGCCTCACCTAACTTACCCTGTCCAGCTTTTGTCTTTGGCTCGATAGCGAGCTCGATAACTGGCTCTGGGAACTCCATAGACTCAAGGATAACCGGATGCTGCTCATCACAGATTGTATCACCTGTTGTTGTGAATTTAAATCCAACAGCAGCAGCGATATCACCTGAGTAAACCTCATCCAATTCCTGTCTCTTATTTGCATGCATCTGAAGAATACGTCCGATACGCTCTTTCTTATCCTTTGTTGCATTTAATACATAAGAACCTGCCTTACATTTTCCTGAGTAAACACGGAAGAATGCAAGCTTTCCTACGAATGGATCTGCCATGATCTTGAATGCAAGTGCTGAGAATGGCTCCTCATCTGATGAATGTCTCTCAATCTCATTTCCCTCAAGATCTGTTCCCTTGATTGAAGGGATATCTGTAGGAGCCGGCATGTACTCAACAATAGCGTCAAGTAACTTCTGTACACCCTTGTTACGGTATGCAGAACCACAACATACAGGTACTGCTGTACACTCACATGTTGCTTTACGAAGAACCTTCTTCATATCCTCTACAGATGGCTCCTCACCCTCAAGATACTGCATCATGAGATCGTCATCTAACTCACAGATTTTCTCAATAAGCTCTGTACGGTACTCTGCAGCCTGATCAGCCATATCTCCAAGATCATCAGTAACTGTGATATCGTCACCCTTCTCATCATTGTAGATATAAGCCTTCATCTCGAAAAGGTCGATAATTCCTTTGAAATCGTCCTCTTTACCGATTGGTAACTGAAGTACGATAGCATTTTTTCCTAATCTTGTACGGATCTGGTCAACAGCTCCGTAGAAGTTTGCACCTAAGATATCCATCTTATTGATGAATGCCATACGAGGTACATTGTATGTGTCCGCCTGACGCCAAACGTTCTCTGACTGAGGCTCAACACCACCCTTTGCACAGAACACACCAACTGCTCCATCAAGTACACGGAGTGAACGCTCAACTTCTACTGTGAAGTCAACGTGGCCCGGTGTATCGATGATATTGATACGATGCTCAAGTGCTCCTGGCTTTGGTTTAGTGAACTCTTCAAGTGTCCAATGACATGTTGTAGCGGCAGAAGTAATTGTAATACCTCTTTCCTGCTCCTGCTCCATCCAGTCCATGGTAGCAGTACCTTCATGAGTATCACCGATTTTATAGTTAATACCAGTATAATAAAGAATACGCTCTGTCAGTGTTGTTTTACCAGCATCGATATGAGCCATGATTCCAATATTTCTGGTTCTCTCAAGTGGATATTCTCTTCCAGCCAAGGTTTTTTCCTCCTATATTTAGTGTCCTATGCACAACCGGACTCTGTTACAAATCCGGTCCGCTGCATGAATCAAAAGCAAAGCTGTAAGCTTCTTACAGAAACTAGAATCTGTAATGTGCGAATGCCTTGTTTGCCTCTGCCATCTTGTGCATATCTTCTTTTCTCTTAACAGATGCGCCTGTGTTGTTAGCTGCATCCATGATCTCGTTAGCTAATCTCTCAGCCTGAGTTTTCTCTCCTCTGGCACGTGAGAATGCTGTTAACCAACGAAGGCCTAAAGCCTGACGACGATCAGGGCGAACCTCGATTGGTACCTGATATGTGGCACCACCGATACGTCTTGCTTTTACTTCGAGAGCTGGCATTACATTGTTCATAGCCTCTTCGAATACTTCAAGAGCTGGTCTTCCTGTCTTCTCTTCTACTGTAGCAAATGCTCCGTATACAATCTTCTGAGCTACGCCTTTCTTACCGTCTAACATAATGCTGTTAACAAGCTTTGTAACTACTTTGCTGTTGTACATTGGATCTGCTAATACGTCTCTTTTCTGAGTATGTCCTTTACGTGGCACGTTACTTCCCTCCTTAATCATGATATTTGTGGATTAATTCATCGGTACTCACATGTGTCTCTCTAATGTGTTCGTGCGGAATTGTATTCATAAAGTGAAATCCTGCATCTGCAGGTCTAATCCCAACACTAACCTACTTTAGTTCTGTTTGTGATACACAATGTTGCTAAATTATTTAGCAGCTTTTGGTCTCTTTGCGCCGTACTTAGAGCGGGCCTGTTTTCTGTTTGCAACACCTGCAGTATCTAATGTACCACGGATGATATGGTAACGTGTACCTGGTAAATCCTTAACACGGCCACCACGAATCAGAACAACGCTATGCTCCTGTAAGTTGTGTCCCTCACCAGGAATGTATGAAGTTACTTCGATTCCGTTTGAAAGACGAACTCTGGCGATCTTTCTAAGAGCTGAGTTAGGCTTCTTAGGAGTAGCTGTCTTAACAGCTGTACATACACCACGCTTCTGTGGAGAAGAAGTGTTGATTGGCTTCTTCTGAAGAGAGTTAAAGCTTCTCTGAAGAGCTGGTGCTGTAGACTTCTTTACAGATGTCTGACGTCCTTTTCTTACTAACTGGTTAAATGTTGGCATTATTTTCACCTCCTGTTTTATTTTAAGCAGTGCAATCTTATGCACGCTAAAATATTATACAAATCCTTGTCTGTTTTGTCAAGGCCAATTTTGTTTTCAATATAATACAATAAAGAAGCCCGGTTCCCCGGACTTCTTTATTTTGGTTTGTAGCAGCTTCTGTAGCTTAAGTACAAACATCAGTAATTATTCTTCATCAGCTGATTCAGCATCTGTATCAATGACTCCGACTGCCTCTTCCTCTGCGAAATCCGCAAAATCATCATCATCAAAATCAAGTGTATCGTCATCGTTTACATCGCTGTCAAGCTTGATATTACGATAAATCTTCATACCTGTTCCTGCCGGGATGAGCTTACCGATGATTACGTTCTCCTTCATACCGATAAGCGGATCAACCTTGCCCTTGATCGCTGCCTCAGTAAGAACCTTTGTGGTCTCCTGGAATGAAGCTGCTGACAGGAATGAGTTGGTTGCAAGAGATGCCTTTGTGATTCCAAGTAATACCTGTGAGCCAACTGCAAGCTCCTTACCCTCTTCCTCAAGCTTCTCGTTGAGCTCTAAGAAGTCAAGGGCATCAACCATGCTGCCCGGAAGTAAATCTGAATCTCCCGGCTCCTCTACGCGGATCTTCTGTAAGCACTGACGAACTATAACCTCGACATGCTTATCGTTAATCTCAACACCCTGTAAACGGTAAACACGCTGTACCTCGCGGAGCATATAATCCTGAACCGCACGAACGCCCTTAATCTTGAGGATATCGTGTGGATTTACAGAACCCTCTGTAAGCTCGTCGCCGGCCTCAAGCTCCTGTCCGTCTACAACCTTGATACGTGAGCCGTAAGGAATGAGGTAAGCCTTTGTCTCGCCTGTCTCGTTGTTTGTAACGATAACCTCACGCTTCTTCTTTGTATCCTTGATTGTGGCAGTTCCGCCGAACTCTGTGATAATAGCGAGTCCCTTAGGCTTACGTGCCTCGAAAATCTCCTCTACTCGAGGAAGACCCTGTGTGATATCTCCACCCGCAACACCACCTGTATGGAAGGTTCTCATGGTAAGCTGTGTACCAGGCTCACCGATTGACTGTGCTGCGATGATACCGATTGCTTCACCAACCTGTACTGCCTGACCTGTTGCAAGGTTTGAACCGTAACACTTAGCACATACTCCCATGTGTGAACGGCAGGTAAGCACTGTACGGATCTTAACCTGTGTGATTGGATTACCGTTCTCGTCAACACCCTCTGCCATAACCTTTGCTGCACGCTTTGGTGTAATCATATGGTTGGCCTTAACGATTACATTGCCATCCTTATCGCAGATTGTATTGCAAGAGAAACGACCTGTAATTCTCTCCTGAAGCTCTCGATTTCCTCTCGACCCTCCATGAATGCCTTTACAACCATTCCCGGAATCTCACGTCCTGTGCCTGCACAGCAGTCTGACTCACGAACGATCATATGCTGTGAAACATCTACGAGACGTCTTGTAAGGTATCCTGAATCGGCTGTACGAAGCGCTGTATCTGAAAGTCCCTTACGAGCTCCATGTGCTGACATGAAGTACTCGAGTACGTCAAGACCCTCACGGAAGCATGACTTGATAGGAAGCTCGATTGTACGACCTGTTGTATCAGCCATGAGTCCTCGCATACCTGCAAGCTGTTTGATCTGCTTATCAGATCCACGGGCTCCGGAATCTGCCATCATGAAGATGTTGTTGTACTTATCAAGACCTGTAAGAAGTGCCTTTGTAAGGGCATCATCTGTATCCTTCCATGTCTCGATAACCTCTTTGTAACGCTCCTCATCAGTAATAAGTCCACGCTTGTACTGTCTTGTAATCTTATCTACAGTGTCCTGTGCATCAGCGATCATCTGTGGCTTCTGTGGTGGCACTGTCATATCTGAAATTGAAACTGTCATGGCAGCCTGTTGAATACTTGTATCCCATAGCCTTGACATTATCAAGAACCTCTGCTGTTGTTGTAGCTCCGTGTGTGTTGATAACCTTCTCAAGGATCTGCTTGATCTGTTTCTTACCAACGTGGAACTCAACCTCAAACTTGAGTGCATTCTCAGCCTTTGATCTGTCTATAAAACCAAGATCCTGTGGAATGTTCTCATTGAATATCAAAAGTCCTACTGTTGTCTCTGTAAAACCTGAAACCTCTGTGCCGTCAGCAAGCTTTACTGTACGATGTACAAAGATATTCTGGTGAAGAGTAATCTCCTTGTTCTCGTAAGCGAGCATTGCAAGATTAACACTTCCATAGTAACGGCCGAGAAGATCTATCGGTCTGCAAAGCACACGACGGTTTCCGTCTGTGACATCCTCAAACCAGATGAGGTCATATAAGCCAAGCTCAGCCTTTCCTGTATTTTCATCAGGAGTTGTGAGCTTTCTAAGCTCATCAACATCATTGTATACAGTGTCTGATGACACCTGTGCAACCATCTTTGGATCATCCTTGTAATCAGCGAGCTTTCTCATTGTGAGGTAGTAAACTCCAAGGATCATATCCTGTGAAGGAACGGCTACAAGTCCACCATCAGAAGGCTTAAGCAGGTTGTTAGGTGACAGAAGCATGAATCTGCACTCAGCCTGTGCCTCAGCAGTCAGTGGAAGATGTACAGCCATCTGGTCTCCATCGAAGTCGGCGTTGAACGCTGTACATACGAGTGGATGAAGCTTGATTGCCTTACCCTCTACAAGGATTGGCTCGAAGGCCTGGATTCCAAGTCTGTGGAGTGTAGGAGCTCGGTTAAGCATAACCGGATGCTCTTTGATGACGTCCTCAAGGACATCCCATACCTCCGGCTGAAGTCTCTCAACCATCTTCTTTGCACTCTTTATGTTGTGTGCGGTTCCGTTAGCGGCAAGCTCCTTCATAACGAATGGCTTGAAAAGCTCGATAGCCATCTCCTTTGGAAGACCACACTGATAAATCTTAAGCTTTGGCTCTACACAGATAACTGAACGTCCTGAGTAGTCAACTCGCTTTCCGAGAAGGTTCTGACGGAAACGTCCTCCCTTTCCCTTGAGCATGTCTGAAAGAGACTTAAGAGCTCTGTTTCCGGGACCTGTAACAGGACGTCCACGACGGCCGTTGTCGATAAGTGCATCGACAGCCTCCTGAAGCATACGTTTCTCGTTACGAACGATGATATCCGGTGCTCCAAGATCAAGAAGTCTTCTAAGACGGTTGTTACGGTTGATGATTCGTCTGTAAAGGTCGTTAAGATCACTTGTTGCGAAACGTCCTCCATCGAGCTGAACCATTGGACGAAGATCCGGTGGAATAACAGGAATAACTGTCATAATCATCCACTCAGGCTTATTTCCTGACTCACGGAAAGCCTCTACAACCTCAAGTCTCTTGATGATACGTGCACGCTTCTGGCCTGTAGCATTCTCAAGCTCAGCCTTAAGCTCTGCCGAATCCTTCTCAAGATCGATTGCTGCTAAAAGCTCATGGATAGACTCAGCACCCATTCCTACACGGAATGCTGAGCGGCCATAAGTATCGCATGCCTCCTGGTACTCTGACTCGTTGAGAATCTGCTTGTATGCAAGCTTTGTCTCACCCGGGTCAAGCACAATATATGAAGCAAAGTACAGTACTCTCTCAAGTACACGTGGAGATAAGTCAAGGATGAGTCCCATACGTGATGGGATACCCTTGAAATACCAGATATGAGATACAGGAGCAGCAAGCTCGATGTGTCCCATACGCTCTCTACGAACGCTTGACTTTGTGATTTCTACGCCACATCGGTCGCAGACAACACCCTTATAACGTATCTTCTTGTATTTACCACAATGACACTCCCAGTCCTTCGTTGGTCCGAAAATCTTCTCGCAGAAAAGACCGTCTTTTTCAGGCTTTAATGTTCTATAGTTAATAGTCTCAGGCTTTTTAACCTCGCCATGTGACCACTCTCTGATTTTTTCAGGAGATGCTAATCCAATCTGAATCGCATCAAACTGCATTGCCTGATTATTTTCTATATTATTTGTTTCTGGCATTTTGGCACTCCCTTCTAATTATTCTTCGTCATCAAGAACTTCATCAGCAAAAATATCGTCATCCGCTGTCTCAGGAGACTCTTCCTCTTCTATGTCAACAAGCTCTTCGTTGTCATCAAATTCTTTCTTTGAGAAACCATGCTCTGCGAATGACTCACTGTCCTCGAATGCATAGTCCTTATCGTTTCCGATAATTGAGTTGATATCTGTATTACCGTACTCACTTGTCTCGATAAGCTCAACCTCTTCTCTGTTCTCATCAAGTACCTTGACATCCAGACCAAGTGCCTGAAGCTCTTTGAGAAGTACCTTGAATGACTCTGGAATACCAGGCTCAGGGATATTCTCACCCTTGATGATAGCCTCGTAGGTCTTGACACGGCCAACAACATCATCGGACTTCATTGTAAGGATCTCCTGAAGTGTATATGCAGCACCATATGCCTCAAGAGCCCAAACCTCCATCTCTCCGAAACGCTGTCCACCGAACTGTGCCTTACCACCGAGTGGCTGCTGTGTTACTAATGAGTAAGGACCTGTTGAACGTGCATGGATCTTATCGTCAACAAGATGATGCAGCTTAAGGTAATGCATGTGTCCGATAGTTGTCTTTCCATCGAAGCACTCACCTGTTCTACCATACGAAGCTGTACCTTTCCATCCTTGGAAATCGGAACGCCCTTCCATAAGCTTCTGTGAGCTCTGTTTGTTGAAAGGTATTCCATAACGTCCTCACGGAGTGTATCAACATATTTATCATAGAAGATTTCAGCATCTGCGCTCCAGTATGGATGCTCAGCCTGTAAATCCTTTTCAAGCTCTTCCTTATCGAACGGAAGATTTACGTAATCATTTGCAAGCTCCAGTGTATCCTCGATATCTACCTCGTTAGCTCCATCAAATACAGGAGTTGAGATATTGAAGCCAAGTGCCTTTGCAGCGAGACTCAGGTGAATCTCAAGGACCTGACCGATGTTCATTCGTGAAGGAACACCGAGTGGGTTAAGTACGATATCCAGTGGACGTCCGTTTGGAAGGAATGGCATATCCTCAACAGGAAGCACACGGGAAACGACACCCTTGTTACCGTGACGTCCGGCCATCTTATCACCGACAGAAATCTTTCTCTTCTGTGCAATGTAGATACGTACTGACTGGTTTACTCCCGGAGAAAGCTCATCGCCGTTCTCTCTTGTAAATACCTTGCATCAACAATGATACCGTAAGCACCATGAGGCACCTTAAGTGATGTATCACGAACCTCTCTTGCCTTCTCACCAAAGATGGCACGAAGAAGTCTCTCCTCTGCTGTAAGCTCTGTCTCACCCTTTGGTGTAACCTTTCCTACAAGGATATCACCGGCACGAACCTCTGCACCTACACGGATGATACCTCTATCATCAAGGTCCTTGAGTGCGTCGTCGCCGACACCAGGGACATCACGTGTAATCTCCTCAGGTCCGAGCTTTGTATCACGTGACTCTACTTCATATTCCTCGATATGAACTGATGTATACACATCATACTCTACGAGACGCTCTGAAAGAAGAACGGCATCCTCGTAGTTGTATCCTTCCCATGTCATGAATCCGATAAGCGGGTTCTTTCCAAGAGCAAGCTCTCCCTGACTTGTTGAAGGACCGTCTGCGATAACATCGCCTGCCTTAACCTTGTCACCCTTAAATACGATAGGTCTCTGGTTGTAGCAGTTTGACTGGTTAGAACGAGAGAACTTTGTAAGGATATACTCTCTCTTGTTTCCGTCAGTCTCTTTTATGATAATGCGGTTTGACTCTGAAGATAATACCTCTCCGTCTGCCTTTGCAACTACGCAGACGCCTGAGTCAACTGCGGCCTTTGTCTCAATACCTGTACCAACTACAGGAGCCTCTGTGGTCAGAAGCGGAACGGCCTGACGCTGCATGTTTGATCCCATGAGGGCACGTGTAGGGTCATCGTTCTGCAAGAATGGAATCAGCGCTGTAGCTACTGAGAATACCATCTTTGGAGACACATCCATATAATCAAATGCTGACTTATCGTACTCCTGAGTTTCCTCTCTGTAACGACCTGAAACTGAATTACGTACGAAATGTCCTTCGGCATCAAGCTTCTCATTAGCCTGTGCTACGTGGTAGTTATCCTCCTCGTCGGCTGTCATGTATACAACCTCTTCTGTGACTACCGGGTTCTTAGGATCAGTCTTGTCAATCTTACGGTATGGAGCCTCTACGAAGCCATACTCATTGATTCTCGCATAGCATGCAAGTGAGTTGATAAGACCGATGTTTGGTCCCTCAGGAGTCTCTACAGGACACATACGGCCGTAGTGAGTGTAATGTACATCTCGAACCTCGAATCCGGCACGGTCTCTTGAAAGACCACCAGGTCCAAGTGCTGATAAACGTCTCTTGTGAGTAAGCTCTCCAAGAGGATTGTTCTGATCCATGAACTGTGAAAGCTGTGAAGAACCGAAGAATTCTTTAACAGCGGCAGTTACAGGCTTTATATTGATAAGTGACTGAGGTGAAATTCCCTCTAAGTCCTGTGTAGTCATTCTTTCACGAACAACACGCTCCAGTCTTGAGAGACCGATACGGTACTGGTTCTGTAACAGCTCTCCAACCGCACGGATACGTCTGTTTCCAAGATGATCGATATCGTCATCTGTTCCTGCGCCCCACTCTAAGTGCATATTGTAGTTGATAGTTGCGAAGATATCCTCTTTAGTAATATGCTTTGGAATAAGGTCAGATATATCTCTCTTTATAGCCTCGATTCTATCCTCAAGAGAATCATACTCCTCGAGAATCTGAGCGAGTACCGGATAGTAAACAAGCTCAGTAACACCGATAGACTTAGGATCCTCAAGCTCAGGAATCCAGCTTCTGATGTCAACCATCATAGAAGAAAGAATCTTGACATTTCTTGTCTCTGTCTGAATCCATAAAGCAGGAACGGCAGCGTTCTGGATCTGTGTGGCAAGCGCACGGTCAACAACAGTACCTGCCTCAGCGATAACCTCACCTGTAGAAGGATCCACTACGTCCTCAGCTAAAACCTGTCCACTGATACGATTCTTTAAAGCAAGCTTCTTATTAAACTTATAACGTCCTACCTTGGCAAGGTCATACCTTCTAGGATCGAAGAACATTGCTGTGATAAGGCTCTCTGCACTCTCAACTGAAAGCGGCTCGCCCGGACGAATCTTCTTATATAATTCTAATAAACCAGCCTCATAGCTTCCCTGTGGCTCACGCTCTGTGATTGCAGGGTCCTTGCTGAATGATGCCTGAATCTTTGGCTCATCTCCGAACATATCGAGAATAGCCTGGTTTGTACCTACTCCAAGTGCACGTAAAAGTACTGTGATAGGTACCTTACGTGTTCTGTCTACTCTTACATAAAAAACGTCGTTAGAGTCTGTCTCATACTCAAGCCATGCACCACGGTTTGGAATAACAGTACAAGAATACAGGGTCTTTCCGAGCTTATCATGAGCAATTCCGTAATAAATACCAGGAGAACGAACTAACTGACTGACAATAACTCGCTCTGCACCGTTGATTACGAATGTACCGGTCTCTGTCATTAAAGGCAGATCACCCATGAAAATTTCATGCTCATTAATCTCATCTGTCTCTTTGTTGTGAAGTCTGACTTTAACCTTTAAAGGAGCTGCGTATGTTGCATCTCTTTCCTTGCACTCAGGAATTGTATACTTTACATCATCTTCGCATAATGTAAAATCTACAAAATCAAGACTAAGCTTTCCGCTGTAATCTGTGATTGGAGAGATATCCGCAAAAGCTTCCTTGAGACCTTCGTCTAAGAACCACTGATAAGAATCCTTCTGGACCTCAATCAGATTTGGCATCTGCAGAACCTCTTTTTGTCTTGAGTAACTCATACGCATGCTTTTTCCGGATGTGACCGGACGTATTCTGTTTTTCTCCATTGACGTTTCACCTCTCGTTTTTATTTTAATCTAGCAAGTATCTAGATAATGATTCAAAAACCACCCCAGTTACTATATCTTGTGGTTTTTCTCTTGTGCACATATTTGTGAATGCATTTTAGTGTAATTTACCTATTGACAAATTTGCATCATTTAAAAAATTGCATAAAAATGCCACTGCACCACAATAGTGCAACGTATACTATACAACAAATCCGACACGAATGCAAGTACTTTTTTATTTTTTTGTAAAATATCCAAAGTATTTGCGCAATAAAAGCAAAAAAGAGCCAAGGCGCAAATAAAATTTGTCCTCGGCTCTTTTTATATTTTTAATTAGCTCGTAACCTATCAGACTACTTAAGTGTAACCTTAGCACCCTCTGCCTCAAGTTTAGCCTTAGCATCCTCTGCTGAAGCCTTGTCAAGCTGCTCTTTGATAACCTTTGGTGCGCCATCAACAGCGTCCTTAGCCTCTTTAAGTCCAAGACCTGTGATCTCACGAACAACCTTGATAACCTTAACCTTGTTTGGTCCAACTTCTGTAAGCTCTACGTCGAACTCTGTCTTCTCCTCAGCTGCTGCTCCGTCAGCTCCTGCTGCTGCAACTACAACACCTGCTGCTGCAGAAACACCGAACTCTTCTTCACAAGCTTTTACTAAATCATTTAACTCTAAAACGCTTAACTCTTTGATAGCATCAATAAACTCTGCTGTTGTTAACTTTGCCATTATAATTTCCTCCATTTAAAAATTTAATTATGATAATAAGGTTCAAATATAATATTTGAATTATTCTGCTGCTGCAGCATCCTCTGCTGGTGCTGCCTCTACGGCTACATCTGCAGCGCCACCCTGCTCTGCGATCTGATTGAGTACACGAGCAAGATTTGTGATAGGTGACTGAATGCTTCCAAGTAATTTTCCAAGAAGCTCATCTCTGCTAGGTACAGCGGCGATTGCTTCATACCCTCAGCATCATAAAATGTTCCCTCAACTACACCTGCTTTAATCTCTAAAGCCGGAGCTGTTTTAGCGAACTTAGCTAAGATTCTGGCTGGTGCTGTTGCATCCTCTGCTGATACAGCGAATGCGCTTGGTCCTTCAAGGACATCCTTTAATCCCTCGAACTCTGTTCCCTGGATTGCACGGTTTACTAAAGTATTCTTGTATACCTTGTAAGTTACACCGGCTTCTCTTAACTGTTTACGTAACTGAGTATCCTCTGCTACTGTGAGTCCTAAGTAATCAACGACTACTACTGACTGTGCACCATTGATAACACCGGAAATCTCATCTACGATTGGCTGTTTAAGTTCTACCTTTGCCACGATTCATTTACCTCCTTTTAGATTTTCGCATAAAAGACATGAGGTATTTGATTTATTAATCAAAGAAACCCTCCTGCCTGTCGACAGAAGGGTACAAGTCAAAATTCAAGATAAATCTCGAAAATTCCCTCGGTAGGTTCTACGTTTACGCCTTGCGGCACCTACTGTCTTCGGCAATATGCATTGCAATTATATCAAACTATATTACGGATGTCAATTACTTTCCGCAAAACTTTTGCTTGGCGTTTGATAGGTCTTGTAAATTGTTTTACTGTAACTGTTTAACTATCTTACTGTGTAATCTTAACCACGTTTAACTTAACGCCAGGTCCCATTGTAGATGTAAGAGTTGCGCTCTTAATGTACTGACCCTTTAAGCTAGCAGGTTTTGCTTTATTAATTGCACCCATAAGAGACTGGAAGTTGTCGTTTAACTGCTCGTCTGTGAAAGATGCTTTTCCAACTGGCACATGGATAATGTTTGTCTTGTCCAATCTGTACTCAATCTTACCGGCTTTGATATCGTTAACAGCTTTTGTTACATCCATAGTAACTGTTCCTGCCTTTGGGTTTGGCATTAAGCCTTTGGTCCAAGGACACGTCCTAAACGACCAACAACACCCATCATGTCAGGTGTAGCAACTACAACGTCGAAGTCTAACCATCCCTCGTTCTGGATCTTTGGAATTAACTCCTCGCCTCCAACGAAGTCAGCTCCTGCTGCCTGTGCCTCGTCAACCTTAGTTCCCTTAGCGAAAACTAAAACCTTAACTGTTTTTCCTGTTCCGTGTGGTAATACAACCGCACCACGGATCTGCTGCTCTGCGTGACGTCCGTCGCAGCCTGTTCTAAGATGAAGCTCGATTGTCTCGTCAAATTTAGCTGTAGCATTTTTCTTTACGATAGAGATAGCGTCAGCAACATCGTACTGCTCTTTCTTATCAAATGCCTTAACAGCGTCTTGATACTTCTTTCCTCTTTTCATGAAAAAATAACCTCCTGGTGGTAATATCGGGAGAGGGCCCTCCCACATTTACGTTTCTTTGTTATTCTAATTTAATTTAGGTTACATAAATTTGTAACTATTTTAGGGGTATGTTCTCTTCGCTAAGTTCAAGCTTCGCCCAAAAGGCGGGCTTGCTTTCACTAATCTCAGAGAACGGTTGCACACTAATCTCAACCATCGCGTTACACGCTCGGTTTCGCTAAGTGTTAGTCAACCACCTCAACACCCATTGATCTTGCTGTACCAGCGATCATGCTCATTGCAGACTCAAGTGAAGCTGCGTTTAAGTCAGGCATCTTAAGCTCAGCGATTTCCTGAACCTGTGCCTTTGTGATCTTAGCAACCTTCTTCTTGTTTGGCTCGCCTGAACCAGACTGAATCTTGCAAGCTTTCTTGATTAATACCGGAGCAGGTGGAGTCTTAGTAATGAAACTGAAACTTCTGTCTGCATATACAGTAATAACTACAGGGATAATTAAGTCGCCCTGATCGGCTGTCTTTGCATTAAACTGCTTTGTGAACTCTACGATGTTTACACCGTGCTGTCCAAGTGCAGGTCCAACTGGAGGAGCTGGAGTTGCCTTTCCAGCAGGGATCTGCAATTTAATGTATCCTTCTACTTTCTTTGCCATTTGGAATTGCCTCCTTAATTTGTTTTCTTAACATCTGCGAAACTTACTTCTACCGGTGTCTCGCGACCGAACAGCTCTACATTGATTGTAACTGTCTGCTTGTGATAATTCATAGCTGTGATAACACCGACTGTATCCTTCCAGACACCGCCGATAACGACTATCATGTCACCCTCAGCAAAATCAACTACCACATTTTCCGTCTTAATACCCAAGGTCTCATCTCGGCTTCTGTGAGAGGAACCGGTTTGCTTCCCGGACCTACAAATCCAGTTACGCCTCTGGTATTTCGTACAACGTACCATGTATCATCATTCATAATCATATGAATAAGAACATAGCCTGGAAACATCTTCTTGGAAACCTGTTTACGAACACCGTTCTTCACCTCTGTGACGTCCTCCAATGGAACACGTACTTCAAGGATCTGGTCCTCAAGATGTCTGTTTTCGATTGTTTTGTCAATATTAGCTTTGACTTTGTTTTCATAACCTGAATAGGTATGAACTACATACCAGTTCGCTTCTGTCATAATCACTTTGCCTCCGTTTTAAAAATGTAAACCAATAAGGAAATCTACGCCCTGCTGGATACCCCAGTCAAGAAGCGCAATAATAAGACCGGTAACTACTGAAACCGCCAGCACTGCAATGGTCTGTCTGATGACCGATTGCTTCTCAGGCCAGATAATCTTCTGAAATTCAGCTTTCAGACCTGAAAACCAGCTTGTCTTTGGAGCCTTTTCGACTTTTTCATTCTGTCCCATAATGTACTCCTTCACTCAGTTCCTAGACTATTTTGTTTCCTTGTGCATTGTATGAGTTCTGCAGAATCTACAATACTTCTTGGTTTCCATTCTGTCCGGATGAGTTTTTTTGTCCTTTGTCATGTTGTAATTACGACGCTGACATTCTGTGCACGCTAATGTAATCTTTGTACGCACGACTTCCACCTCCGTTTAAATTCTTTGTTGTTTGTACCCTTAAAAAAAGGCATAAAAAAAAGACCTATTTCCAAGCCTGTATACTATATCACAGTTGAGCCGTAACCGTCAATAGCTATTTTAAAATTTATTGTAAATTCTTTTGAACAGTGCCGCTGTCTGCACCTCCTTGCAGGGCTGTCAGCGATAATCTTTTACATATATTACTAAATATAGTACATTTATCTGAATTTTTCAAGTATTTTGTTGTTGTAAATCCTCAATTATGACGATATAATATATGTGTATAAGTAGGATTTGATAATTAAAAATTTTACATAGCTTATTATAGTTGCAGTTAAGCATTAGTAATCGCAGCTATACAATATAATATTTAAAGGATTACCATTTAACGGATTAAACGATTTTCACGGATGAAAGGAGGGGTCTTTATGGCAAAGATAGACAGTGCCTACGCTTACTATGCCAGCACTTATGCCAATAAAGAGGTATCGCGCTATGATTCGCACAAGAAAAGCGACCTGCGCAAGATATACAACAGAATAATAAAAACAAATAAAGAGTCCCCTCTGTACAAGATTTCCAATATGTCCGAGGCCAAGAAATATGCTATCGATATAAAGGAAAGCTCTAAAGCTATCTTAAATGCCGTGGATTCGCTTTCTGATAAATACGCAGGCTCATCTGACTCCTTCCAGAAGAAGGTTGCGGAGTCATCTAATGAGGATGCTGTAGGCGTGCGCTACGTGGGTGACGGTTCAGAGAATAAAGGAGCAGACGGCTTTGATATAGAGGTCAGACAGCTCGCCGCACCACAGGTCAATACCGGCAGCTACTTAGACAGCAAGGCCCTGTCCTTTATACCGGGCAGCTATTCCTTTGACATAAATACCAATGCATCATCCTATGAGTTCCAGTTCGGAGTGAGCACCGGTGAAACCAACGGCGAGGTGCAGGACAAGCTCAAGAGGCTCATAAATGCATCCGGTCTTGGCATTGAGGCAGACATAGTCCATGATGACTCAGGCAAGGCAGCGCTTCAGCTTACATCAATGCAGACAGGTCTCAGCGAGACTGAGGATTCTCTCTTTAGCGTGGCTCCATCAGCTAACGCAGAGTCCATAAGCATGATGAAGCAGCTGGGTATTGATAAGGTATCATCCCTGCCCACAACTCTGACTTTTCGCTGAATGGCACCGCGCACTCATCCTTGTCAAACACCTTTACCATCAATAATACTTTTGAGCTCACGCTCAAAAAGCCGACCACAGATACAGGAGCCGCAGCCATCGGTTTTAAGACCAATTCCGATGCAGTTGCCGACAATGTGCAGACTCTGGTTGACGCATACAATAAGATGATAGACGTGGCAGATAATTTTTCAATGACCGACTCTGCAGATGCCACAAGGCTGCTTCGGGATATAGCTCCATCACAAAGGGCTCACAGTCAAAGCTTTCCTACATCGGTCTCATGACAGACGATGACGGTAAGCTCACTATCGACCGCGACATCCTCGCCGGCGCGCTTCGTCCGGACAGAGCTGACGACACTTTCAATACACTTACAGCACTAAAGGATGCAATAGGTGACAAAGCAAACTCTGTGACAGTCAATCCTATGAGCTATGTACAGAAGGTTGTTGTGGCATATAAGAATCCCGGGCACAATTTCAACACACCATATATTTCGTCAATTTATTCAGGCATGATGCTTGACAGCTACGCATAAACGCTGTTGTACTGATTTGGTACAACAGCCGTTTTTTTATATTTTTTATAACAGTGGCTGCAGATCTCCACCATTTTTTCCTCCAGCGTCCTGAGCCTCTCTGCAATTGCCACACTCTTTGAATCTGCATCGCGATATTCATTGAGACTGCCACTGATGGTCTCTATGCCCATATTACAGCCCTCCGTCAGAAGCTTTGCTGCCTGGGACTGATCATCATTCACTGCCATCTTCATTGCTGTCTGCAGCTTCGCAGCCATCTTTGCAAACGCACTCGGTTCCTTAATATCTGCACCTGCTTTGTCAAGCATATCCCTGCAATCCACTGACAGCCGGTGTGCTCATCATAGTACTTGTCTATCAGCTCACGAAGCTGCTTGTCATCTGTGTGTTCTCTTATATCATCCATGCTCTCAAGTGCCATCTTACAGCCCGCTATGCAATCCTGAAGCAAGAGCACCGAATCATGATTCTCAATATTTCTGCTCATAGAAAAACCTCCATACCTTTTTTATCAGTATGGAGGTTTTTATGAAGAAATATTCACTTAATGCTTTTTAAATTTTTCTGATACAAGAAATCCAATACCGGCAAGCACAAATACCACCGCCAGCACGACCATCGGAACACTATCTATATATCCAATATCAGTGGAATATCCCAAAGTTGCCAAACTGAGGTAAGCCAGATGTAGATTAATCTGATCCACCGCAAATAATAATGCTGCTGTCAGCCAACAAATTGATGCTGCAATTTTTTCACTCTTCATATGTATTCTCCTTTAATTATTGCTTTCTTTCCACACATACATTCCGTCAGGACATTTAACGTTTTTATCACCCAATTGCATCGTTACTGTTCTGGGACTTTCAGAATATACCTTTTTGCTGCTTTCAACAACAGTAACTTTTTTAGGTCCTCTTGTCACATAATATTTTTGTGACTCACCATTAACAAAATTTACTCTAGCTTAAATTCAAGCCAGTTTTTTTTATGAGGTGCAACATTTATTGTCAACGTTTCTGAAAACTTTTCGTTCCACACCAACCACTTCCTACCGCTGCATTAAACGCATCTTTATATCCACCACTCAACGATGCATTTATGTTCCAAGAAACGCTTGCTGACACGGATACTTCCATAGATTGTTTTGAACTCGTTCCATTAGCAAGTATTGGGGAAATTCTCCTATTACTGCCATACTTTGTTCCTTTTGAGCTTGTTACAAATCTATATTTGTATGTGAACATTCCGCATGTATCTATACCGTTATTCGTGCTTAATTTGTACGTATCATAATTAAATAACCCCGACAAACTATTATTATTAATTTCCTCAGTCATGTTTTCTTTTTCAATCTGATTATATATTTTTTGAGCTTCAATTCCCGTATAAAACCGCAAATTACCATTCTCATCAGGTATAGCTATCTGCGTGACTTGTTCATAATTTGAATATAAATTTTCACTTTCAGAAACAGAACTATTTTCCGCTGCAAACACATTAACTAAATTACTGCTATTTAGTAATACTATAGTAAACAGTCCTATGCACAATTCTTTTAATATTTTCTTCATCTTAATATCGTCTCCTTTTTATGTAGTTATTATAAAGTATATATTTTACTTGGCGCCTATTAATATATTATCGTCAAATTCTAAAGATTTTACTAAAATAAATCTGAAGTATTCTGAAGTTTTTCTCATTAAAAACTCAAATACCTGATTTTAATTTTATCCTCTATTACGTTAAATAAAAGAGACTCTTTTCCTGCGCAAAAAAACAGAGGCCACTCTCTCGTTACTGCCTCTGCCTACTAATCAGTATTACATTATAATCAACTATATTCTCTCCCCCATACCATAAAAATAAACTTTAATTTTTCCTTCTTTATCAATTACAGCTTCTTGAAGCTTTATCTTTTCCGTTATATTATTATCCACTAAATACCAATTTTTTTCTTCCTTATACAAACTATATATCTTATTTCTATAAATCACTTTATCTTCTTTAGCGATTCTCTTTCCCTCTGAATCAAAATAATCAGTATATCTATAAGAGATTAATAAAGATAAATTTTCATTTTGTCTATACAATTTAACTATAAATGTAAATAGTACACTTATTGTAATATAAAAATATATTATAATATTTCTTGTTTGAATAGCATACTCACCATTTAAACCAAGTATAACATCCTGTATAAGCTCAATTAAAATCATGATATTCAGCAAAATTTTAATAATTTCATCAATTGTATACCATATAGGAATTATGTTTTTATTATATTCCGTCTTTAATTTGACATATAGTATTTTTATTATAGGAGTTAAGATCACCAAGTAGCCAAAATAAAAAATAATACAAATTACTATGTATTTATTCAAAAAATTACATACTCTTTGCGATAGACCAAATTCAATATTCTCTGGAATAATTGTTCTGATTTTACATTTATCTACTAAGCAAATCATGCAAATAATTATAAAGGAAATATTTTGTAACATATAAATAATTTTCCATGCAATATTTTTCCCATTAACAATATCATTTGTATCTTTATATAGTTCCTTTAAATCACTGTAAATACTCATTACGTTTCTCCAATCTATTTTATTATAATCTTTATAAAATATTATAATAATAAACTAAAGAAATTCCTTAAATATTTCCAAAAAAATATAAATTTTTATTAACAAATCTAAATATATGTCATTTTACAATCGGGAACTCCAGTTTAACCCAAAACTTCCCATGTTCCCTTGAATAGCTCATATTTCCATTCATCCTAAGCATCATCATATCCACACTTTTTAGTCCTATTCCAGTACTTTCGAGCAGTGTCTTATCATCGCATATTCCATTACCGATTTTGACTTTAAAATTATTTTTTGTAAAACAAGTCTCCATTACTATTGGTTTATCTATATCTGCATATTTACATATATTATCTGTGAGATTAGCAAATATTCTTGATATAAGCCCCACATTAACAGCAACTTTAACTTTTTCCCAGTTTAGCTTATTAATATCGATACTATATCCTCTTTCCTTTAAAACTGCATACATTTCAGAAAGATAATCCCCTACCGCATACTCCGTTTCTATGGCTTATCCAATTCTATATTTTTTTCTGAACTTGCCATCGAAAAATCCAACAGATTATCCATCTGCGTCTTTATATCCATTACTTTGTCTGTCACTATATCCAGATATTTCTGATTTTCCTCATCTGCTTCATTCTCAAGCTTCATTATATCAATATGTGTCATGAGTCCGGTCAACGGCGTACGCAGGTCATGAGCCATATTACGCATCAGTTCATCCTTTTCCTGTCGCGCTTTTTTCTCCTGTTCCTGTGATGCTTCAAGCTCTGTTTGATAGCCCGCTATAATTTTTCTGATGCGTAGATACACAAATACAATTCCCATCATAAGAGAAAATCCTACATCAAAAATCATTAAAGCTATATAATATTTTATCGTAAATCCTGTATATATAAATACTTTCGCTTCTATATCGGCGAACTGAACAGGCAGCTCATAGCTTCCTGTAAATCGGTAATCATACATATTTTTAGCTGGAGAGATAAGCTTATCTACATTTGATTTATTATATATTACCTTTCCCTCTTCCTGAACACTATAAAACGAAACATCATGCTCCGCCATCCATTCATCATATTGTTCGACATCTGTAGTACTTATATCATTATCCGTCACATACTGTTGAAACTCATCTATATATGGCTTTTCGTTATAGTAGATCAAAGTTGTACCTTCAATATAATTGTTCAACAAATCAATTCCCAGATAGTATAATATTCCAAAAACGACACATGTCCCTATAATCGCAATTGCAAATGTCAAAAACAGCTTTTTCTTTACCCTCTTTAAATCATTTCTCAAAACGGTATCCTCTTCCCCATTCTGTGTGTATGCATGCATCGCCGCATGCTTTTATAAGCTTATTCCTAAGATTTTTAATGTGTACCATAACAGTATTCTTTGCATTATAGGTAAAAGCCTCATCCCACACCATCTCGTATATCATCTCAATCGTATATATCCGGTCCGGATTTTTCATCAGCAATTTTAGTATCTCATATTCTTTTCCTGTTAATTTTATCTCATTATCATTAAACTCAACCTTGTTCGATTCGTAAACAGTTTAAGTCCATCTGTCTCTATAGATTCATCCTTGTTTGTGCGATTTGCACTTCCGCTGTCATATATCCGATATCGTCTGATAAGAGCTTTAACCTTTGAAATAAGCTCCATGTTTGAAAATGGCTTAGTCATGTAATCGTCACCGCCCACTTCAAGCCCTTCCAACTTATCCAGCTCTTCCGATTTAGCTGACAAAAACAATATCGGGACGCTGTATCTTTCACGCATCCTCCTACATGTTTCAATGCCATCTAACTGAGGCATCATTATATCCATTATTATAAGGCTGAACGATTCATCTATTTTTTCTAAAGCTTCCACACCATTTTGTGCAATTACCACACTATAATGCTGCAATTCGAGAAGCTTCTTTATTCCACTGTATACTGTTTTATCATCCTCAACAACAAGAATTTTGTCCATTATATGCTCCTATAACTTTTTTAAAGCTGATTTAATTATATATCCATAACCAGTGCCATATCGTATCTTAAGCCAATTTTCTGACTCCCCAACTTTCTTATATTTTGTCCCTTTACGTGCTGTTCCGATAGTTTTTGATGAACTTTTTGCCTTTTCCTTAATAGCTGTATTATCAACTATCACCTCATAATACACACTAAAAATTCCTCTTGCACTATCTTGTACATTCTCTGATACTCCCTGTACTATTTCACAATAAAACATATGATCTTGTATTGGTGCTGCCTGTACCGATGTTGCACCGCCAAACACACTTGTATTTCCAATCAACATTGTCATTGCTAAAGTTATCATTTGTTTTTTCATATTCTCTCCCTCATCATATTATACATATTTTATCATATCTAAAAATTACAGCACATAAATTTTCCTAATTACTCCTTAATTTACGTAAACTCTTATGAACATAGATAAAGCTTCCAATCATGGTTATTAAAATAACGCTAATTTCTAAAACTCCAATTCTAAAAATAAATTGCCAAATATTCATTTTGAAATTCCATATATCCATTGAATAATTTTTTTGAACATTTGCAATTTCACACAATTCAACAAAGTAGTTAAAAATATTTACGGAAAATCTATTAAATACCTCCAATATCAATATAGCTGCACTTCCAAGAGCTGGGACAGTTATCATCAAAATCTCATATAATAGAATTTGAATTGTCCTAAATTTTCTCTGTCCAAGTGTATTGTATATTGCAATCATTTTTGAGTGTCCTTTAAGCCATAAAACGGTCAGTAACGACATAACCACAACACATACAATATACATAACGCTCAATGTCACACTTGTCATACTTTTTAACATTGATATTACATCTGTCATTTGCAGTTCCTCATTCAGAACCTGATTTACAACTGCAGAATTTGGTACATTTTCAACTATTTTACTCATATCATCATATAAAAGTGATGTACTTTTATAGTCTGTGCTGAAAAAGTTTATCCCATAACAACTTGCTTCACTATTTAATTCTACATATGAATCGTAATCAGTAAACACTATACTGTTAGGTACTTCTTTATAATAGCCATCACTCACCTCAATCTTTGGCGTATCTATTACTGTATAAATCCCAATCACCATAATATTAATAGTATTATTTTCAGACTGTATAGATACATCACTACCAATTGATAAATTATTTTCAGACGCAATCTTATCTGATATCATTACCCCTTTATCACCTGACATCGGATATTTTCCTTTTGAAATCTTAAAGATACCGCTACTGAAATATTCATTGTAAGAAGTATTTATGTTTCCACTGACATATATTTTATTTTTCTCAAAATCACTTTGTTTTTCTGTATATGGTACATTTTCAAAATCTACCGCTTCACATATAATATCACTTGTAAATGCATTATTATATCCTACAACATTTTTATTATTATCTGCATATTCTAAAATATCTTTCCAATCATCTAAAGTAGAAAAATCGTCTAATTCAACAAGAACACAACATCCTGCCATATCTGCAAAAGATTTGTAAAAGCTCTCTATTGCCGAATCTAAAAATGTTGCAATTCCGCAAAACAGTGTCAGTACAAATATGCAAATATCAATTAGTATGTTCCGCCCCGGTCTCCCTAATAATTCTTTGCATGCCTGCCACCATTTATTCCTCATCGTCATCTCCCATTTCATAGCAAATATCACATTTTTTCTTTACATAATCCGAGTGGGTTACTACTATAACACATCTGTCCTGTTCATGAGCTATCTGCTGCAACAATTCGACAATTTTTCTTCGATTTTCTTTATCCAGATTTCCTGTAGCTCATCTGCCAGAATATATTTTGCATCTGTTATCAACGCCCTCGCTATTGCAACTCTTTGCTGCTGTCCACCTGACAATTCCGTAACCTTTCGGGTTATCTGACTATCATCAAGTCCAACCATTACAAGGCTGTCTCTACACATTTTTATCAATTCTTTTTTGGGTACATCAGGTAAGCTTATCTGGGCTGCAACCATTACATTTTCAAGGGAAGTCATATAATCAAATAACTGATAATCCTGAAAAACCAATGATATACTATTTTGGCGCAGTTTTCTTCCACCAATATTTTGTATATTTTCTCCATCCAGCAAAATCTCCCCCTCGTCCGGTTTTTCTAAACCGGCAAGTAACGATAAGCACGTTGTCTTTCCTGAACCTGACGGACCAAATATTCCATACATTTCTCCTATTTCAAATCTGTATGTAACTTTATCCAACACATGCACAATTTCCTTCTTTGATTTATATGCATACGATACATTAATCATTTCCAACATATTTACCACTATCCCTTCGAATTTAACAGTTTCTTTGCATTTTCTTCAACAGTTGTTACAACAGGCAGTACCATAAATGCTATCCAATTAACCAACGAAATTATTAATAGAATTATAATGTTTTTCAAAGTAAAAAAAGCACTCATTTCTATACGTACCTCAAAGCCTTGAAATATTCCGGGTGTATCATATCCACCTATAGCTCTATCTGCACTATTAATTATAACATTTTTACCTATGCCACTTATAATGCTACATATGAAATTACCAAGCACACAATATAATAGCGCACCCAACAGCAAACCGCTAATTGCATATATCATTCCTATAAATGCAAATCTACCTATACACCATTTTCTTGATCTTCCAAGTACCATAAATAGGCCTGTATCTTTTTGGTATTGGATAGTATAAAACGAGAAAATGATTAACAAAATAATTTCCCCCATTATAATTATCATCCAGCAAATTATTTTTGATGTTTTTCCCATCAATCCTACGACTTACATTCTGAATCGAGATAATTAGAAGTATTATCATATATTTCCACATTATCTCCATACATTTTCTTTAACTGGGTTTTTACTGCATCTATATGCTCTATCTTATCAATATACACTTCACTTCCGGTTGACGCAGTGTACTCTAACCCTAATAACTCTACAATATAATCATAATCTACATATATAGAATTATATGGACTATGTATGTATACCGAGGTTCCCTCTTCATTTGAGTCATATATTTCGAAATCACTGTCCACTTTATAAATTCCGCATATTTGTAAAGATGTTGCTTCCGATTGATCTCCTATAGTATATTTAACTTCATCCCCTACCTTAAGATTATTTTTTTTCGCATATCGCTGTTCTACAATAATTCCTTTATTTTTGTAAGTAGGAAATTCTCCTTCAATAAGAGATACATTCTTTTCCCATGAAAACAGGCTATATTTTTGCACATCCATATTTGCAACAATTACCATTTTATCAGCCCGATTGCTTACATCTTTATTCTCCGGATCTATTCCTTTATGTTCCTTTACATTCTCTGTATCCACCGGGTCTGCAATCAGCTCTCTCCACGCCCCAAGTCCTGTAACATATTTCACCTTTCTGATTTCATCATAATCACTCTTTGTAAAGCCTCCATTATCATCCTCAATTACTAATGCGGCCCCATTATATAAATATGCATCTCTCTCCGATTTTTCTGAGGCATTGCTTAATAGCAGACCAATAATTTCACCTAGGATTATTGTCGCTATGATTAGTATAATAATCAAAGATTTTATTTTATTTCTTTTTATATATATAATAGCTGTTTCTATCATATCCATCTCCTCAATACTACCAAACGAAGAAATGATATGTAATAAAATATCATTTCCTTCGTTTCTATTTTACTCTACTATTGCATTTTTGCATATCCAGAATTAATCCTTAATTGTACAGTAGCATTATAGTTTCCAACGTACGGCTGATAACTTGCAGTAGCTCCACTTAGAGCTTCTGTCTTTGTAACGGAAGTTCCACTAAGCACTCCTGAATAATATGAATAATTTGTTTTTGTCGAATATTTCATAAAACCTATTCCAATATTATTCCCTTTTGTTGATACTGTAACAGAAATGGTTTGATTATGTCCATTTGTTAATGTATATCCTGTTTGACCTTTCGGGAACCATCTTCGTGCATATCCAGCAGTTACAGTCCTTGATCCAAAATTAATATCTGTTGCTGCATTTACAACTCTTGATGTAGAAATAACTCCGCCACTAATTACTACAGCCATTGCTAGTACTAAAATAAATCTGAATTTTTTCATTGGCTTCTCCTTTGCTCTTAAAACTGTGAATATAAGTTACTAAAGTCATAGACGTCTATGCCTTTACAATACTATATACATATAAAGAATTAGCTGAAAAATCATTTAAGAATTATAAATAATTCTAAAGAAATCTAAAGAAGCCTATGTTCTCAATTATCTTACTATTGCCGTTTCAGATATCCTTTTAAGTTCTTGGATTTCAACATCGGCATCCGAAAATAGATATTTACCATCCACATATACAAGATTTGCAATAGCATCATTATCCTGATATAAAGTAATATATCCCTCATCGTTCCAGCTCCATGTTCCGGTTTCCACCTTATCAGTATGTTCTATTTCCATCTCATACTCGCCTTGTTTTTCATCGTTATCATGTATGATAGCTAAATTTTTTGTACTATCTACATTTTGATACTCTGAAAAATCAAAAGTTCCATAATAGAGTTCCACTGTCAGATGATTTTTTTGTTGTAATATGTTATATGTAATTAATACACTGATTACACAGACACAAGCGACAATCGCTGCGCAGATAATAATCTGTTTTCTATTTTTTTCCACTACATACTTCCCCCTTCTTTATTGTTTAATCAATTCCGGCTTTATTCTAACCGTTTGATACTTCTTGCTATAAACGCCTATAACCTTATTTTACATGCAAAATCTTAAGTAAATCTAAAGAATTCTTAAGTTTTCTCCCTCCATCTCTATACACAATATTTTATTACTTATATACGATTTAATCAATCGTAATTTAGTTAATCATAAATAACTAAATCGTAAATGACTAAATATTCATCTCACATTCTGCGTATGCAAAAAAGACGGCCGTCCCGGTCCCCACCGGTTCAGCCGTCTTTATAATAAATTTCAATGTTATACTTTTATATTTTACTCTTATTTATACTCTTTTACTAACTTTTATACTTCTTTGGATTTTGCATCTACTGCTGTGCAAGCACTGCCTGTACATCTGCCTCTGTAGCGCATGCCATTACCTTGTCTGCCAATGCCTTGCATTCTGCCATGCTGCTGTCTGCGATGGTCTTTCTGGTCTTGAGCACGCTTGTGGCACTCACTGAGAACTCATCAAGTCCGAATGCGAGTAACAGCGGAATGAGCTTTGGATCTGCTGCTGCCTCTCCACACATGCCTACCATGATTCCCTCTTTCTTACCGCACTCGATGATACGCTTGATTGCGCGCAACACTGCCGGATTGAAGGCTGAATAAAGGTATGCTACCTTTGAGTTTCCACGGTCTACTGCCATCGTGTAGCCTGTCAGGTCGTTTGTTCCGATACTGAAGAAGGCTGCCTCTTTTGCGAGTACATCTGCCATCATGCAGGCTGCCGGTGTCTCCATCATGATACCGATTTCGAGGTTCTTGTTGTATGCAATGCCCTCTGCATCAAGCTCTTTCATGATGTCAGCTACCATTGCCTTTACACTGCGAAGCTCATCTACGCCTGTCACAAGCGGAACCATTATCTTTATCCTGCCGAATGCACTGGCTCTCACAAGTGCACGAAGCTGTGTATTGTAGATGTCTGTTCTCTGGAGACAGAATCTGATAGCTCTGTAACCTAAGAATGGGTTGTCCTCTTTCTCAAGACCCAGATATGGGATTTCCTTGTCGCCTCCGATATCAAGTGTACGGATGATGACAGGCTTGCCCTTCATCGTCTCTGCTACTGATTTGTATGCCTCAAACTGCTCTTCCTCTGTAGGAATTGTGTCTCTGTCCATGAAAAGGAACTCTGTACGGAAAAGTCCTATTCCCTCTCCGTCACACTCTACAGCCTTCTTTGCGTCCTCCGGCTTTCCGATATTGCATACAAGCTCTACCTTTGTGCCGTCTGCTGATACTGTTGGCACACCCGCAAATTTCTTTAAGAGCTCCTTCTCTTTTTTGTATTCTTCAAGCAGCTCAACGAATTTCTGCTCTGTCTCAGCGTCAGGGTTTACGATTGCCTCTCCGCTTGTTCCGTTGAGCACCACTCTGTCACCATTTTTGACAGATGTGCAGATTCCGTCAATACTGAGAACTGCCGGAATTTCCATAGCTCTTGCAAGTATTGCTGAGTGGGAGGTTCTGCCGCCCACCTCTGTGAGTATTCCTGCGATATTCTCTGCCACGATACCCGCTGTCATGGATGGTGTCAGGTCATGTGCACAAGCACTGTGCCTGCCGGAGCTGCCGAGATATCGTAGTCCTCGATTCCAAGAAGAATCTTAAGAATTCTGGCTTTGATATCCCTGAAATCTGTTGCTCTCTGCTGCAAAAGTTCATCAGGTATCTGTGCAAATATCTCTGCTGTCTGCTCAAGCACCTGATCGAGTGCCTTCTCTGCCGTGATTTTTTCACTGACTATGAGCGCTGTAATCTGCTCCTCTATGGTCGGATCCTGAAGCATCTGGATATGTCCGCGAAGGATATCCGCATCCTTTGCTCCGACTGTCTTTTCCATTCTGTCTGCCATAGAGTTTGTATCATTTACAAATTTCTCAATGGCTCCCTGGAGACGTGCGATTTCAGCGTCTGTATCTGTAATTTTCTTATTCTCAATCACTATCTCATGCTCTTCGATAATGACCACATTTCCGATTCCGATTCCTTCTGAGCCGGCGATTCCTTTGTACATATCACACCTCCGATTGACTTTGTTTGTTGATTAATCTCCGAAGTTGTCTGCCTCGAGCTCTTCCATCTTTGCAAGTGCTGCTTCCTCGTCAGCTCCCTCACACTCGAATGTAATCTCTGCGTCCTTCTTGATGCATGCTGCGATGATGTTTACAAGGCTCTTTGCGTTGATTCTCTTGTCTCCGAATACGATTGTTACATCTGAATCAAACTTGCCTGCCTCTCTTGCGATAACTCCTGCCGGTCTCATGTGAAGTCCCTCTGCTGCTTTTACTACCATTGTCTTGCTTACCATAGTTTTGTCCTCCTGAATTTTAAAATTTATTGGTTTATTTGTCTATTTCGCTCACACATATGATTAACTGTATTGCCCTCTGCTATTCATCAGCCTGTCATATGTCCGTTGCTTTCTATGGTTTTATTGTACTGTGCGCCATGAGTTTTTTCAATATTCCCCAAAATGCAAAATTGCACCATCTCTGGTGCAATTTTGTATTAATGTGATATTCAGTTCCACCCCAGCTCTTTCCGGATAGCTGTGCAAAGCTCATGAGGTGTCGCAGCCTCCCTGAGCCTGTCCGTCGCTCCATTTTCATTCAGAAGCTTCGTGAGTCATGGAAAAACGCCTTTGTCGTGTTGACACTGTCAAAGTTTATCGCAAGCAGAAATATCATATCTGCCATCCTCTCGCCCCACTCTATCGGCTTGTCGAGACGTATAACAAGTATCTGGCAGCAGTTTACATGCTCAGGCTTTCCGTGCGGTATGGCTATATTGCAGCCCACGGCGGTTGCCTCCACCTTCTCGCGCTCCAGCACATCCCTCGCAAACTCGCTCTGCACTATTCCTTTGTTTATGAGAAGCTGGCACGCACGCTTTAAAACATCCTTGCGGTTTTTCGCCTTTTTCTCAAATATGATAAATTCCTCCGACAGCATCTGTGAAAACTCGCTGACCTCTGCGCTCTGGCCGGTCATGAGCTCAAAGCACTTGTTTCTGATATTTTTCTCATCCTGCGCACTGATTAGTGGAGAAACATACAGAAATCTCATATCATTGTGGATATCTGCCTGTGTGTCTATGGTCGAGAGTATAAGGTCGCAGTCATACTCGTCAATATGCTCTATGCGGTCTGACGACAAAATGCTTACTATCCTTACATCCGGCACCCTGTTTTCTATTTTGCCCGCTATTATACTGCCGGTCGCATAGCCTGCTGCACCGATTAACACCGCGCGCACTGTCATAGGATTTCTGTGCAAGGCTCCGCCCACCTGCAAGGCAATAAATGCTATCTCATTCTCGCTCGGCATGGCGCCTGTGTACTTTTCATAGTATCTCGATACCGTAAAGCATACCGTAAAGAGACTGGCATACGATTGTGTGATATCAGAAAGAAACGGATTGTCTATCTCTATGCCAAAATGAGTCCTCGCAATGGAGCCCGGTAAAAAGCTACGCATGCTCTCACGTAGAAGCTCATTTTCAATCAGATTGGCAGCGAGAAGATTTGACAGATACACTATCATCTCATCCTCTATGCTAAGAGACTCCTCACATGACATGACAACGCGGTTTTGTCCCTCTGCACAGGAAAAAAGCATTGCCAGATACATGATTTCAGGCTGTGAGAGGCTGATGCCGTGATATCTTTCCAGAAAGCCTGCTGCCTCCTTTGCCATATTCTCATGCTCTGTCATTATGAATCCATTTTTCTGTACCCGCTGCTCTGTTTCGGTGCCCGCATCCTCATCACTTGCATCATCACACATTCGGTTCGACAAATCTAACTCATCTGGCTTCAGTTTCTTTTCCACATCCACCTGAAAAGTGCAATGGCTATGTACTCTGCCAGCATCTGAAATGTGTAATCCGTAAAGATGATATCAAAGCGTCTCTCCACATGATGTATCATGTCAACTGCCATCGACAGATTTACGCTTCTGAAATTATTGGCTATCACCTCGGCCGCGCGTCTTGAAAGCCTGTGGTCATCGGTCTTGATAACCTGCTTATCACTGATTGGATATCTGCAGAAATGCCTCATGGCTTTTCTGATATCAAGCTCACTGCCTGTCGCATATATTCCGTAGCCCGCCGTTCTGTGCACCTTAATGCCAAAGAGCAGAAGCTCTGCGTCAAGCTCATTTATATCATCCATGATGACATTTTTGCTGACGTTTAACTCCTCCGAAAAAAGCGCATACGTGTATGTATCCCAGCCGCTTAGCAGAATATACGATATGTAGTTCTGTCGCTTCTTCTGCGATACTGCTGCCGATTTCCGCCCTGCCACATCCAGAATCTTTCCTATCTGTGCATCGCTAAAGCACGGCTTCATGCCCTTGCCGGGCTTTCTGTCGAGCACCATGGAATTTTGCTCACAAAAATCAGCCACTTCCTTCAGATATGTCTTCACACTTCGCTCTGACATACCTGTGGACGCAGCAAGAGCCTTTGATGTGACAAGCTCATTGTTGTGCTCTGCCAGCTTTTCAATTATCAATAGTCCCTTTTCTGAAAGCATAAATCAAAGTTCTCCTGATTATACGTAATTTAACAATTCGACCGGTTCATCTATCAGATTTGTTGCACCATGCTCCTTCAAAAACTCTACATCACGAAATCCCCATGTGACAGATACGCACTCCAGACCTGAGTTTTTCGCTGTGGCGATATCCACATCGGAGTCCCCCACATAGATAGCGTCCTCTGCACTCACCTGAAGCTCTTTAAGTGCCTTCTGCACCATATCAGGTGCCGGCTTTTTGCGGATGCCTTCCTCCTCCATCTCGCCGATGGCTGCTGTCATGTAATCCTTAAAATACAGCTTGTCCAGCGATTTTACTGCAAAATCTATCTTGTTTGATACGATAGCCATTTTGATGCCGCGCACCTTAAGCTCCTCAAGCAGATCCATGATACCATCATATGGCGATGTATTGTCGTTACAATGCGCATCATAGTATTCCTTGAATAATGCAAAGGTCTCCTCAAACTCTGGATTGTCTGCACCCTGTGGCACTGCACGCTCCATCAGCAGTCTGACTCCGTTTCCCACAAATCTGCGCACCTCATCGAGTGTGCGCTCCGGCATGCCCTTTTGTTTCAATGCATAGTTTGTTGCATTTTTTAAATCCTCAAGTGTATAGAGAAGTGTTCCATCAAGTCGAAAACGACCGCTTTTTTACGGTTTTCCTCCTCACCCTTTGCTATATGTGTCTTTTCAAATTCTGTCTTGCTTATCATATATGCCTCATTCCTATCATCATTTGGCAGAACCATAATATCTCCAGGTCTGCCTGATATATAACTGCTATCATCCTTATTCTTAAATAGCTTTACCTTGTGCTTTAGCACAAATGCTCTTGAAAAATCCTCCTCAACCGGTATGCACACTCTGGCATGTGCCATTCCATCCACTATAGTCTCCGTATCCTTATTCTTGAACTTCGGGACATAATCTGTCCGTTTCACAGTAAACCGCCAGTCCTTATATATCCTGAAGCTTTTGTTCAGCCTGTCCAGATTTAAAATCTGTACACTGCCGTCTTCTCCTATTATGACTACCGTATCCTCACCAACCGGTGTGGAGATATCCCCCTTAGCTGTCCGCACTCCCATGCTGCAGCCCACAGGCAGTATATCCTTTGCAATGATATATCCCATCGGTATCGGGCGTTTTTTTATAATCCACTTTTTTGAAGCCACTCGTATCAAAATCTTCTCCGTAAATTATCTTTGTATCGTTTAAATAATCAAAAATCCTCTCTTCCAAAAAAGATTTGATTGCAGAATCCGAAGGACGCTTGTGTGTATCATCGCTGCTGTACTGAAATCTTGGTGTCACGTCTTTTTCTTTGCAGTAGACACTATAGCTGTCTATCAGCAGATCCATCGGAATAAATCCACCGGCCTTGTAATAATGTCCTCCGCCGGAGCCTATGTCCCTGCACACTTCCTGCGCCATTTCGCTTGCGCTAACCTCTTTTATGCAGCTTCTAAACGAAAGCTTCACTCCATTCTTAATCACTGAAAATACCATACATATGTCAATAGCATCCACCTCCAGCACAAAATCGCTTATGATGCCGAGTACATTCGGGTCACATGCCCCTGCCTTTACGATCGCCAGACGGTATTCCTCTATATAATCGCGCCCCAGCAATGCTGTTGCGGCTATGTCCAGCTCCTCAAGTGACATATTGGCATTTCGGAATTTGGCCACTATAGTGCTGTCAAAATCCGCCTCATCGCGCAGATCCCTATCAAGCGAATGTGTTATCTCGGTAAATTCTCCGGTGTCGGTGTAAAGTCCATAATACAGTGCTGTTGCCAGGTTTCGATTTATCTCTACGCCCTCCTCACGCAGCATATCCCACACAATTGTCGCACATGAGCCATATAGCTCATGACACGGTTCATAGCAGGAAGCTCTCCCGATACTCTGTGGTGATCTATGACAGCCACATTTTCTGCCTTGAAAAATGTGACATTCCCACCACCGTACTGACAATCGACAGTCACAAGCAGCTGCGGATTGTCTAAAAAATCCACATGCTCTATCGGTACGCCAAGACTGTCTACCATAAGCACCAGATTGCTCTTGTGTATGATATTCCTGCCTCCGTATACAAGTCTGGGACTTTTTCCATTCATCCTCAGGTATTCATAGACTCCAAAGCCGCTTGCCAGTGCATCTGCGTCCGGATTATCATGACATTGCACAATTATGTTATCAAATTGTAATAAATCACTTAGCTTCATTATTAGCTCCCTGAATAGTTATACTAATTCATTTTCTCATATGTGTATTTATGGCTGCTTCAAATCATAACATTATTTCAGGTACGGAAACAGCAGCGAACTTCTGTCCTTCTCGTCAAACATCGAATTGTACTGCAGGATATTGTATGCCTTTATCCATTTTGCCTCGTCTCCTGTTGCGTCATCCACATGCATAAAGCACTCATTCTTTTTCGAATAATAGCCCCTTGAATTTATGGCCGGAATCTTCTCCATCAGCTCTGCGAGAAACCGGTTGTATGCCGGCAGATCTATGTTGGCTCTCTCAAGCGTCAGTGTGGACAGGTAGTTGAGGCTCGTCACATCAACTGTCTGTGCATCCGTCTCGTAATTGGTCCATATGAAAAACGGCACCTTGTACAGATTCTCAAGCTCCTGCTCCGTAAGTCCGGAATTGCCCTTGCCATTTAAAAGCTTGATAAAATCATTGCATAATCCCGGCTGGTGGTCTCCAAAAAACACAATCTCTACCGGATCATCCACACCCTTAAAGTATGTGATGAGATTTTCGAGTGCTTGTCACTCTCATTCAAAAGTGACAGATACTGGTTCGCATCGGTGTATGACGCTCCAACCTTGTAAACCTCCTGGTTGAAGTTGTCATATCTCTCACCGTAGCCACCGTGGTTTTGCATCGTGACACCCATGATGTAAAGCTTCTCATCATGCTCTTTTTCTCGTAGCGGTCAATAATCTTATCATAGAGCTCCTGGTCAGTGATATATTCCCTGAGTATCTTTGTCTGGTCAAAATCATCTATAAAGTAAGTCTCATCATAGCCCAGATGCGGATAAACCTTGTTCCTGCTCCAGCCTGTCGCATAGTACGGATGCATCGCAACCGTCGTGTAGCCGATATTCTTCAGGTTTGAGACTATGGATGTCGGGTCATCATTTATATACTGCTGATAAACCACCGAGCCATCCGGCAGAAATGCCATCGAGTTTCCTGTCTCAAATTCCCACTCAGAGTTTGGCGTCTTCGCACCGTACACGGACGAAAGAGCATAGCCTTTAAGCGTATTTTCACTCAGAGAATCCATAAACGGCGTGACCTGCGTGTTGGTCTCAAAATCTCCCACCACCGACAAATCAGCAAACGACTCATTCATGATAACAATGATTGTCGGATTTTTCGCATCAGACTGCGAATATGAGCTGTCCGTTTCCTTGAAATTGCCCGCTATCTTGTCAACTGTTGCCTTGCTGTAGCCATCAGGTGCCTTCACAAAGCTATCCCTTATGCCGAGCACAAAGTTCAGCAGATAGCCGTTTCTGTACGTGCCCTTTTTCTCCCAGGTCTCGGTGTTCAGTGACATGGAATTCATGATGACATACAACACGCATATTATTGTGAGAAGAATCGAAATAATTCTCATATGGATAGCCGACTCGAACTGCACTTCTATGCGCCTTACCAGCACTATATACAGAACCGCCGCCAGAATCACGTACAAAAACTTGTAGTCTATGACGAATTTGTATTTTGTCACGACGGAAAGTCCTGTTCCCGCTGACTTCAAATCTGCATACGTAAACTCATTGCCACGGAATTCATAGACAAAGTAATCTATAAATCCAAACGCGAGTATGGCAATTGATGCTATGGTACATGTCAGCCTCGTGTTGTTTGTGATAAAAAGTATCACCAGATATATGGCAAGCGCCAGAACCACATTCACCACACATACCATATCGGTGGTTTTCACAAAGTCCTCACCCGTCAGCAGCACATACTGCACCGAAAAAACAGATAGTATCGCTCCGATGACAAGCAGTATCGCAGCCCAAAGCCACGACAGCTTCACCGGAAGCTCAAGCTTCACATTTACAAGTCCAAAATATGCTGCCGCAAACAAAAGAATCACCCACCAGCTTGCCGATGTAAAGTAACCTGTCAGCGCTGCCACTGCTGCTGCAATTCCAAAATGTATGTTGTTTTGTTTT
>ENA-OQCX01000117-OQCX01000117.1-human-gut-metagenome-genome-assembly--contig:-NODE-117-length-40852-cov-5.399312_pt1 | contig 40852 bp, 56 predicted proteins | sample MGYA00242762_ERZ504587 | MGnify/ENA primary metagenome ERZ504587 (study PRJEB26092, sample SAMD00036337) | human gut metagenome | host: Homo sapiens | study: EMG produced TPA metagenomics assembly of...
CACTCTTGCAGTCCTTCAGGCGGACCCGACCATCCCGCAGCAGCTTGTCCGCCACATGAGCGTCCATGCGTTTGCCGAGCCGTTTCAGAAAAGCATTATCCTTCCACAGCACGAAACGGCACTCCCGATTCTCGCAGAACCAGCCCTTTTCACGCTCCACAACATTTGCACCACAGTTGGGGCAGACACCAATCACTTTGTTTTTCATAAGCGCATTCGCTCCTTTCGCAGCCTCGGTGGTCGTTACCAGCGAGGAGATCATCTCTTTGATTTCGGTCATAAAAGTTTCCGGCTCCATTTCGCTGCGCTCGATTTGCAGCAGCTTTGTTTCCCAATCGGCGGTCATTTCCGGGGATTGGATCTCTTCGGGCATCACGGTGATGAGGGCTTTGCCCTTGTCGGTGGGGAGCAGCACCTTGGTCTTTTTGCTGCCCTTTCGTTCCAGAAAGCCCTTCTGCACCAGCTTTTCAATGGTGGCGGCTCTGGTGGCAGGAGTGCCGATGCCCTGACGCTCCACACCCTCCGGCATACTATCCGCACTGGCGGTTTCCATAGCGTGCAGCAGGGTATCTTCGGTGAAATGCTTCGGCGGCGAGGTCTGTCCCTCTTTCAGTTCTGCATTGAGGATGCCGCACTCGTTTTCCGCTGCATTGGGCAGGGTGGTAAGTTTCTGTTTTCGGTTCAGGATGTCTGCCAGCACCTTGCGCTCCATCGCTTTCCAGCCTTCCTCCAGAACCTCCTTGCCCTTGGCGGTAAACTCCTCCCCGGCACATTCGGTGGTCAGCAGGGTTTCCAGATACCGGAAGGGCTTGCTCACCGCCATCAGCGTCCGGGCAATGATGAGCTTCAGGACGTTCTGCTCCCCCTTGGGCAGTGCGTCCAGATCGGCTTGCAGCATACTGCGGGTGGGCAGGATGGCGTGATGATCGGTGACTTTTTCCCGGTTGACGGTGCGCCGTGTCCGGGGCACAGCCTCGTCCACATCTTCCGGGGTAATGTCGAAAAATCTTTCCAGTGCCTCGGTCAGTTCCTCCAGCATTTCCTCGTCATCGTCGGTGATATAGCAGCTATCAGTCCGGGGATAAGTGGTAAGTTTCTTCTCATACAGGCTCTGCACATAGTCCAGCGTCTGCTGTGCGCTGTACCCCAGCAAGCGGTTAGCATCTCGCTGAAGGGTGGTCAGATCGTACAGCGACGGCGGATTCTCGGATTTTTCCTTGCGGGTGATGCGCTGGATCGTTGCCACCATCTCCCTTCGACAGGCTTCCAGCAGTTTTTCTGCAACGGATTTTTCAGGAATGCGGCGGCTGGATGCCGTGCAGCCACTGGTCAGTTCCAGATCCACCGTGTAGAATTTCTCCGGCACAAAGGCGGCAATGGCAGCTTCCCGCACCACCGTCATGGCAAGCACCGGGGTCATAACACGCCCTACCGCCAGCGGTTGACCGTACAGGCACGAAAAAAGCCGGGACGCATTGATGCCGACCATCCAGTCGGCACGTTCCCGGCATAAAGCCGCCTCATACAAGGCATCGTATTCAGTTGACGGTTTGAGATGAGCGAAACCTTCCCGGATGGCGGTTTCCTCCATGCTGGAAAGCCACAGACGGGAAAAGGACTTTTTGCACCCAGCTTGCTGGTAGACAAGTCGGAAGATCAGTTCTCCCTCCCGTCCGGAATCGCAACTGTTCACAATGCTGTCTACGTCCGGGCGGTGCATAAGTTTTTGCAGGATGCCAAACTGCTTTTTGGTGCTGGCAGACACCAGATACTGCCACTTCTGCGGTAGGATGGGCAAGTCTGCGATACTCCACTTGACGTACTTGGCATCGTAGACATTGGGCGGAGCAAGTTCCACCAGATGACCAACGCACCAGCTGACGAGATAGCCGTTGCCCTCAAGGTAGCCGTCCTGACGGCTGGTGGCACCGAGGACTTTGGCATAGGACATGGCAACTGATGGTTTTTCTGCTACAACTAGAATTGAAATAAGCGTTCCCTCCAATCTGTTTTCATTTGGATATGTACGGCGGCAAAATGCCGCCTTGAAATCAGATGGGTTCGGTGTCCTGCTCGTCCGGGGCTTCGTCCTCATCCGGCACATCGGTCGGAATCTCAAAATCGCCCTTGTCCTCGGTGTAATCTGCATCAGGGTCAAGGGCTTCTTTTTCGGCCTGCTTTTTCTGCTTCTGCTTTGTGAAAGCATAGAAAATTCCGCCTGCCGCCAGTGCAATCAGCACGACCACGCCCAGAAAGGCACCTGAATACTTCGTGACTTTGTTCTCCTTGGGCGGTTCAGCGTTTTCCGCTTCCTCTGCGGCTTTCTTGGCTTCTTCCTCGGCTTTCAGCCTGTCCAGTTCAGCCTGTGCTGCCGCTTCTTTTTCCGCAGTGTAGGCATCCGCAGCTTCTTCCTCCATCAGAGCCAGAAGGTCGGCTTCGTCCACGAGGTTCATAAAGTGGACGGTCTGCTGCCCCTTGGCATTACGGTCGATGACCAAGTAGAAGGTGTTGCCGGATTTGCTGACCAGCGTAATGAACTGCTGTCCGCTGCCATCGGAATAGTTGGTGTGGTAGTCGTCCACCAGCGTCAGGTTGCCCTCCGGGGTCAGGGCACCAGAGGTTTCGTCCGTGATGGTGACAACATCTTCCTCCACGACTTCCGGCAGAACGGGCTGTTCCACCGGGGCGGTATCGCCTCAAAGGCAAAGGCGGGAGCTGCCATGCCAGCGCACAGTGCCGCCGATACCAGCAGTGCGCCCAGTTTCTTAATCTTCATCTGCATCCTCCTTCTCGAAAGTTGCACCCACGGCAGACAGCGCAGCCGGGTTCGGGGTGGTGGTAGCCGACTGCCGCAGCAGGGCGGCGAGCTGTTCCGGCGTGACCTTTGCAGTCCGCACCATCTCGTTGACCTCGGCGGAATCCTCCTCCTGAATGCGCCGTTCCAGAATCTCGATGCGGTTGTTCAGTTTGATGCGGCGCTCCTTCTCTTTTGCCAGCATCGCCCGCAGCTTATCCGATTTTTCGCTCATAGTAATTCCTCCAATCATTTTGAAAGCCGTCCAAACCCGGCGAGATGCTTCTCCCAGTAGGACGAGTGAATGTTTGCGTACTTGATGGGGTCTCCGGCACTGACCATCATGCCGTTTCCGAGGTAGTGGAGTAGGAAAGTGCCGCCTTATCGTATTTCTACGACAGGTCTGCACAGACCTCTCCCAGAACCGTGCTTGCGCCTCTCAACGCACACGGCTCCCCATTTTTTGCTCCATTTCAAAAGTCATTCCGTTTTAGTTCCATGATGAATTCTCATGTGGCATTTGTGGCACACAACGATTGTCTTGCGCCTCTTTGCCAGCATGACTTTCTCCCAATCAGCTTTACCTTTCAGGTTTTTGACCTTGTTTACATGGTGGATTTCATAGCTATCGCTGTCTGTACAGCCGCAGACTTCACAGACTTTGGCCTTCAGACGTTCCTCGAAGGAGGTTGTGTTGTGCGAATAGCGATACACCAAATCGGGCACTTTTTCCGTCAAATCTTTGCCTTTGCAATCGCTGTACTTAGCGAACATCATACGGCGTTTTCCCTTTTTGGTTTCATACGGAACACCCCATGCGCCAGTCCCATCTTTGTATTCATAACGAACCTTAGAAATTCGGGAGCGATGCTTGTTTGCGAGTGTTTTCAGACAGCTGTATTCCATCAGATAGCCAAAGTAAACGAGCTTGTTGAAGTTGCTTGCAATGGCATAATAGTTACAGAGCCCTCGGAGTTCCGCATTATAAATCATTACGATTTCCAAATCCGTGCGGTTCAGCAGAATGGGGCGATGAATAGGAATCAACCTCTTTCCATCCCTTTTAGCGATGCTATGGGACAGTAAATAGGTCTCCACCTTATCTTTCAGTGGAATATTGAGTTCCACTTTGTTGTTCATAGTGCGCATTTTTCGTTTTCCAGAGCGTTTGACACTGGCATCCCTGCGCACCCGAACATCAAAACCAAGGAATCGGGCAGGAGTATTGCTGTGCGTAATGAGGGTCTTTTCTTGACTCAACTCCATTTTCAGAGTGTCCCGGACAAAATCCGTGAGTTTTGCCTTAATCGCTTCGCATTCCTCTCTTGTCCCATTGACTGCAATCAGAAAGTCATCTGCATAGCGAACATATTTCAATCGCTTATCGGTACACGCTTTTGCAGGTGTCCGAAATAACTGCTTTGTCAGTTGCTTGTGCTGAGCAATCAGCTGCTCCCGCATTGTTCCTTCAGCTTTCTTGATTTTCTCATGCAGTGCATCTCGTTTGTGTCTTATCGCGTTGTATTCTTCCGTAAAGTTTCTCGGATTGTATCCGTGGTCAAATTCCTTCTTCAGCTGCGTGATATACCTGTCCAGTTCGTTCAGGTAGACATTCGCAAGAATCGGGGAAATGATTCCACTGCGGGCATCCGCTATAGGTTTCATGGAAATCCCAGTCTTCCATATAGCCGGATTTCAGAAACATACGAATCAGATTCAGAAAACGAGCGTCCTTGATTTTTCGGTTCAGCACACCAATCAGCGTGGAATGGTCGATGTTATCAAAACATCCTTTGATGTCGCCCTCAATGAACCACTTTGCTCCGGTAACTCATGCTTGATCATGGCAAGTGCCGTGTGGCAGCTTTTGCCCGGTCGAAAGCCGTGGGATAGATAGAGAAAATTGGCTCATAGATGGCTTCCAGAATCATACGGATAGCTTCTTGCACCAGCTTGTCAGCGAATACAGGAAGTCCCAGCGGGCGCAGCTTGCCGTTCTTCTTTTGAATATAGGTTCTGCGTACCGGCTTGGTTCATATGACCCTGTTCTCAATGCTTCAATGATGGCTGTCACATACTGCTCGCTAAATCCATCAGCCGTATCATCATTCACCCCCTTCGTTCCTGCACCCTTATTGGAGTAAAGATGCTGGTAGGCGATGAAGTAAATATCCGGCCTCAAAAGATAGCGGTACAGTCGTGTGAAAATTTCATCGTGGTTCTTTTGGGAATTCTCTTGTAATTTTGTTAAAATCTCCATTGTTGATTTCATTGAGGCTTTCCTCTCTAATCAATTTCTGATTTTAATGCGCAAAAAACTGCTTCTCTTCGCCATGTGAGCGGCTTTCCCGCATCCGATTTTACGGCTTTTCCTGTCAATTCAGGATTCTCGGACTACTACAGAAGCTCCGTTGTCATGCCGGATTTTCAGTGTCATCTTTCTAGCATAGCTTTGAAATTTATCACATTGCTGCATTACACATAGCTTTTTCAAGCGTTCCGGTTTAGACAATCTCCAGTTGACGATAGTAGTAGGTCAATGTGAATTATCGGATATGCTTTTGTTCCGTTACTATCGGTTCTCCGACGTGCCGCACAGGGGATTAGCAACCCATAGGAAGGAATTTATTTCCTACGGTCCCTGTACCAAAGGTTTCAGACAATTTTCCTTTGCCCACACGTAACAAGGGCTTGGAACTCACCTTAAACAATTCAGTTTTATCCTTATATTCACTTATCCTTGCAGTTCAGTCGTGCCCGATTGTCTTTAGGCAACTTACCGCTTTCCTGCCGTGCTCTTTTCCCGTACATCTTTCGACTTTCGGTAAAGCAGGTGGATTCCCGCGTTGCTTTGCGGGGTAGTACCTTAGCCACAGCCTCCTTTCTCTACTTCTACTATCGTCCTTACTGGACGCACGATGCCCACATGACTTTTCCCCGGCGTATCATACGTTCCTTCAAAGAAAACAAGATCACCGGGCTTTGCTTCGGCTTCGGAAATGTGCTGGCTTTTCTGCCATAATCCGTTGGCGGTGGTTCTGCCCACATCGTAGCCGTTCTGGTTGTAGACCCAGCAGACGTAGCCGCTGCAATCAAAGCCTGTTTCCGGGGTGGAGCCACCCCACACATAGGGCGTACCCACATACTTTTGGGCTTCCTTGTAGATGGCGGCAAACTCGCTGTCGGTCAGAGCTTCTGCCGGAACCTGATAGTCGATGCCCGGTGTGCCGGAGCCATCGGAGCCACCGGGCGGTAATCCGCCGTTGAACAGATAGGGTCTGCCGCCCAAGGTATCTTGGAAAATCTCGTACCGTTTCCACTGGTCGTTGTTCAGTTCCTCCCGGATGACCACCTCCAAGCCACGGTTCACCAGCTTGGTGTGGAAGATGCGGTACTCATAGGGCACCTGCGTAGGGACTGGAATTCCTGCCGGACTGATGACCCAGACGGTCTTATACCGTATCTGCACCTCTACCCATGTGGTCAGCTTGTACTGTTTTTTGAAGGTTTCCTTCAGCTTGCCCTGCACCTCCGACCGGGTGTAATCGTCATACAAGGTGGTCAGGAACGAGGTCAACTGCCACGGGTCATGCTCGATGGGGTCGAGATGGTACTGGTACTCGTTGTAGCCGGGATGGTCGGTGGGGGTGCGCTTGATTTTCTTGTCCAGTTTCTTTTCCAGCTTCTTGTAGTCCTGTTCTGCACCCCGGATGTCCCTGTCCTCGGCAGAGTACATGGTCTGCCCGGACACCTGTGTGCCGCCGGAAAAGAGGATACCGCAGGAGGAAAAACCAGACATCACCATGAGGATGAGCAAAAGAAAAACGCCCACGATCACCAGAACGTGTGCGTTGCTTTTGGCGGCATTCATCAGCCCCTTTACGGCAGTGCTGACGGCAGTTTTGCCTTTCTCCACCGCCTGTTCCACGCCTGACCGGGCAGCAGATGCGCCATTGGATGCCGCCTTGCCGCCTGCGGTCTGCGCCGCTGTGCCCGACCGGGCGGCAGCATAATAGCTCTGCCGGATATCCTGTTTCTGCCGCCACCGGGAAAGCCAGTTGGAGCCGCCCTCGCTGGTGCTGGATGCGCCTGCATCTTGTGGCGCAGTTGGCTCCCGTGCAGAAGATTTTGCGGTTTTGGTGCCTTTCCTGCCCTGCGGCTTGGCTTTTTTCTTGAGCTTCCGGGCGTATCTGCTCTTGGAAATATCCCGGACATTTCCAGCCGCTTTTTCGCCCTCGCTCAGAGCCTGTGTGCCCACATTGTCATCCTCGTATTGGTCAACCTCTCGGTGCACCGCAGACCGGGCGGCATGGGCGGCGTACATTTCCCGCTTCTGTGCCTTGCTCAACCGGCTCAGTTCGTCCGGGGTCAGTTCTGCCTTGCCGAACCGCAGATGCTGTGCCTTTTCCGCAGCTTTATCTGCATCGGTTTTCAGCTTTTTCTTTTTGGGCACCGACTGCTCCACCTTGGCTTTTTTCGGAGGAGAACGGGTCTTTTTGGTAGACGATTCCTCTTTGATGTTCAACTTCGGTTTGCTCATTTCTGTGCGCCCTCCGAAACTTCACCCAACTTGGTGGTCATAATACGGTAGAGTTCCAGATCGGTGGGGAAGCGGTCAACAAAGGGCAGAATCACATTGCCGAAAAACAGCAGCCCCTCGCCCTCGCCAGAGTGGGTCACATAGGAAAGCTGATGGGGCGAGATGTTGAGCTGTTTTGCAAGGATCTGCCGGTCTCCTGCCGCCTGATTCAGCATGATGATCATGTCACTGTTCTCGAAAATATTCTCGACTTCACGGGAAGAAAGAAGGTCTTTCACGTTCTGGGTCAGCCCCGTGGGAATACCGCCCCACTTACGGAAACGCTTCCAGATTTCTACGGAATACGCCGCAGTCTGTTCCTCTTTTAAGAGGAGGTGCATCTCATCCATATAATATCGGGTGGACTTGCCGCTGCTGCGGTTGGCTGTGACACGCCCCCAGACCTGATCCTGCACAATGAGCATACCGAGCTTCTTCATCTGCTTGCCCAGTTCTTTGATGTCATAGCAGACGATGCGGTTGTTGACGTTCACATTGGTGCGGTGGTTGAACAGATTCAGACTGCCCTTGACGTAGATTTCCAACGCCGTAGCAACATGGTGGGCTTCCTTCTCGTCCTGTTGGAGTAGGGCATTGTACAAGTCCTCAAGGATGGGCATATTCTCCGGGCAGGGGTCGGCAAAATATTTGCGGTAAATCAGATGCACACAGCGGTCGATGACGGTTTTCTCTACTGGCAGCAGCCCCTCCTTGCCACCCACCACAAGTTCGCACAGCGAAAGGATAAAGTCGGCTTTCAGGGACAGGGGATTATCTTCCTCGGAGTAGTTGGCATTGATGTCCATGGGATTGATGAACTGGGTACTGTTGGGCGAGATTTTGATGACCTGACCTTTCAGACGCTTCACAAGAGGGGCATACTCTCCCTCAGGATCATTGACAATAATATCATCGTCTGTCACCAGAAATGCGTTGGTGATCTCACGCTTTGCCGAGAAACTTTTGCCGCTTCCCGGAGTGCCCAGAATCAGGCCGTTGGGGTTTTTCAGCTTTTTGCGGTCCACCATGATAAGGTTGTTGGACAGGGCATTCAAGCCGTAGTACAGCGATTCCTTGCCAGACTGATAAAGTTCCTGTGTGGTGAATGGGATAAAAATCGCTGTGCTGCTAGTGGTAAGACCGCGCTGAATCTCAATCTGGTTATCCGCCAACGGCAACGAGGACATCAGCCCCTGCTCCTGCTGGAAATCCAGCCGGCACAGGTTGCAGTTGTGCTTCTGTGCAATGCTGGATGCCTGAAAGACATTGTTTTCCAGCTCCTGCTCCGTGCGCCCGGTGTTCAGAACCAGAAACGTGACAAGGAACATACGCTCATTCTGGCTCTGAAGTTCCTTCAAAAGAGCTTGGCATCTCTGCCGTAAGTCGCCAAATCTGACGGTATGATGTCAATATCATACCCGGCGCGGATGGCTTTTTTCTGTTCCTCAATCTTGCTGCGGTCCAGTTCGGTGATGGTGCGCTTCACCGTCTTAATGGCACGATTCTGGTCAACGGACTGGATGTGCATGGTGACGATCTGGGACGAATCCATGTCCAGAAAGTCCTTCAAAAGCTGGTCGCTGATGTCGGAGGCTGTGATGCTCAGAAAGCTGACGGCGCAGAAGATACCGCCCATCTGGAAGGTGCGGCTGTTCTTGAACGCAAAGGCGGTGGGCGCAATGGCATCCTTCACCGAAAGGCCGCTTTTTACGAGGTCTTTCCAGTCAAAGTGAAACTTGCTGGCACCGTCCATGTTGAACATATCGTGCATGAGTTTCAGCCGCTGGACACCGTTCAGGGGCTTTGCTTGTACCCCAAGCCGGTGGAAGTTGTTCAGCAGGTCGTTCTGGATGTGGTCGAGCCGGGGCTTGACCTGCGCCATGCTTTCGCCTTCCACCCCAAAGGTGATGAACTTGGTCTTGGTCAGACCATTATTGCCCTTGGCAAGCTGCTGGCGCAGCATTTGCGAATACTCCGCACGCACATCGTCAAAACCGTCCTTCTGGAACGGAATTCGGATGCTCTTTTCAAACTCGGTGCTGTCGGTTGCCATGTTCACAAAGGACAATTCAAATTTGATGCTGGAATCGAAGAAGTTCAGAAAACTGCACCATTCCTCGAAAATGGCGGTCTTGTCCTCCTGCTGGGCAAGCTGGTAATTGATGTCCTGATACTGGATGGTACGGGTATAATAGTTTGCTTTCACACGGCAGGTGCCATCCTCAAACATCCGCTGCATGGGGATGGACTGTTGGGCGGTCCGGGGCACCGCAGGCTTTGCGTTCTGCCTGCGCTTCTGCACAGACTGCGGCTTGCTGTGCTTACCGGTCTTTTTCCAAAACGGAATCATGGGGCACGCCTCCCTTCATCAAAATCGCATAGTAATTGTTGGTCTTGTAGGGGCGAATTTTCGGGCGGACAAACCGGGACTGCACATAGTACGACAGCAGCTTTTCCAAGGGCTGGCCGTTTTTTTCGTACATCCCAAGGAAGAACGCCGGCAGCATCACCGCCATCATACCGAGGGTGGCGGCAGTGTTGCCGCCGGAATCCCGGAGAACAAAAAACAGCGGCACTCCAATGAGAGCCGCTGTGCCAAAGCAGACAAGCTGCCGTTTGGTCAGGTTGAACGCCACCTTGGATTTGACTTTGGTCAGATCACGGGGCACAGAGATATAAGCAGCCAATCAAACACCTCCTTTTAGTGCGCTCCGAGAACGGATTTTATCACGGAGCTGGTCTTGAACAGGCTGAAACAGAGCAAAACGGTGTAGCCACAATGCTCCAAATGGAGTTGATGGCATCCCCGGAAATCGCCACGCTCTGGATCAACACAGCGTAAATCGCCACGCAGATAAGGATGAGAAAGCCTGAAAACCCAGCGCAAACAGGCATTTCAGGTAGTTCTGTCCCATGTGGCTCTGCTCGTGGTTGCCGAAAGTCGCCATGGGGATGGGCGCAAGGCTTACCATGCAGTAAATTTCAATCATTCTTCCGTAGACGATGACAAAAATCACGATGGACAGGATGCGCATGGTGATGCCGATAAAAAAGGACTGCAAAAACAGCCCGAACAGGGGGCCGACGTCCATCTGCATCAAACTGGATTGCAGCATGGACAAACCAATGTCGTTGACACGGGTATTTCCGGCAATGATGCTGCTGGAATCGGACACCACCTTCTGGGTGACATCGAATACAGCCATCACGATGTCAAAAGTATTGCTGATGAGCCATACCGAAACAGCGGTCTTAAAGATCCAGCGCATGATAAGGGCAGGCTCAAATTGTGCCATATTGTTGTGCTGGGTGATCATCTCGATGAGTTCATAACAGGCGATGAAGGTCAGGATGATGCCCGCAATGGGCAGCACCACGTTCCGGGAGAGGGCTTCGATCATGGCGAACACTCTCGGCTCAAAGCTGGAAGGCTTGGTGCCCACCTGCTGGGCGATGTTGCTACCTGCGTGTTCACATCATCGAACAGCCCGCTGAGATTGGACATAATGCCTGCCGTCAGGATGCCTTTGATCCAGTCGGCAATGGCTTTAAGAACGGTTTCCATTCAGTCACCGTCCTTAGCTGAAGTGGTTGATAAGGGTCTTGAGAAGATTCAGAAGAAAAATAATGTGGGTCAAAAACTGCATAAGACACCGCCTTTCGTTGATGGGTGGATAAAAACACGGCTTGGAGCACGAACATTCGATAAAACTGCAAACTGCAGAGGGCTATCCGCTGTTACTCAAGCCGCTGTATGGAACAATGACCTCATTTCATCTATCATTTTTTCAAAATTTTTGATTGATGAATGATAGATGAAATGATATGATAAAAGAAATGATATGGGAGGTATACACCGTGCGAAACAAGAAACCGCCATTTGAAATCACAGAAGCAGCTCTTTCAGATGTTATGGAGATCAGCGAATTGGTAGGCAAAATTAGTTCCACCCAGAATCTTTCCACAAGTCCGATTCTGCGCCGCCAGAATCGCATCCGAACGATTTATTCTTCTCTGGCTATCGAGCAGAACACGCTCTCTTTGGAGCAGGTGACGGCTGTTCTGTCTGGAAAACGTGTGCTTGCCCCTCCAAAAGACATTGCAGAAGTAAAAAACGCCTACGAAATCTACGACCATCTCGCAGAGTTGAATCCATATTCGATGGATGACCTCCTGCTTGCACATCGGACGATGATGCAGGGTCTTGTCCGGGAGGCTGGCGAGTTTCGCTCCCGTCCTGTCGGCGTAGTAGACAACAAGGTAATGTCCTCCATTTCGGCACCCTGCCGCAGTACGTTCCCTCTTTGATGGAAGAACTGATTCAATGGACGGAAAGCAGTTCACTCCCTATCCTAATCAAAAGCTGTGTGTTTCACTATGAATTTGAGGTGATCCATCCATTCGCAGATGGAAATGGTCGCATCGGTCGGCTCTGGCACACGCTGTTGCTTTCTCAGTGGAATCCGCTGTTTGTATGGCTCCCGGTCGAATCCATCATCCATGACCATCAGCCAGAATATTATGCTGCAATCAATCAGTCTAACGCACAGGGAGAAGGAACTGTTTTTATCGAGTTCATGCTGGGAATCATCAAAGAGGCTTTGACCGAAGCAATCAACGAACAGCCTGTTGCACAGAGTAAGGAAGAAGTGCGTTGGATGAAGATTGCAGCTTTTCTCCGCACGAACCATATTATCCAAAACGTCGATGTTCAGAATCTTCTCAATGTTTCTCCTGCCACTGCAAGTCGAGTCCTGAATACTTTGACAAAAGAAGGAAAGCTCGCCAAAGTGCGAAATGGCCGCTATTGGGCATATAAATTGGCAGATTGATTATGTACAGGCGGGATAAACCCGCCTGTGGCACTTAGCCGAACAGACCGCTCAGCAGGGGAATGAGGGTGATGCCCACCAGCGCAACGCCGCCGCCAGCCATGAGCTGCTTCATGCCCTGACTCTTGCTGCCGGGGTTGTCGTTGCCGTAACCTTCCAGCAGGTTGATGGCACCCCACACGCCGAGACCGGCACCCAGAGCGACAACCAGAGTCTGAAGAACTTCGATAGCAGAGTTAAAGAATTCCATAGTCGTTTCTCCTTTATAAATGAAAGTTGTAGACCGTCCGTACACACCTGAAGCTGCATAATGAAGCCGCAAACTGCGGCGGGAGTGGGCTTGCTGGTGTACCTCTCTGGTCAGGATAAAATAAAACCGCCTACCGGGTCAGGCAGACGGGAGCGAATCAGCGTCCACCACGATGAACTCATCACCGGGGTGGATCTTTTCTTTTCGGTTCAGATATTTTTCAATATCGAAGGTGTTTTTGGGGTCGTAGTCCGAGGTCAGCTTGTAGTTGGGGTGCTGGGTCAGGTCGTACTTGTCCGAAAGAAACGGTCTGACACCCCGCAACTGCAAAATGCACTTGCCGCCGTCCAGAACCGCCAGCTCATCCCGCTCATCAGTCGTGACCGAGTTTCTGGAACGATGTGCCATAGCTGGGGCTGTTGCCACGGGTGTCCGAAGTGTTGAACGAATCAATGGTTTCTTTGCCCAGTGTTTCGGACAGTTCTTTCAGGGTTGTCGCTCACTGCCGCCCAGAAAAATCTGACTGTCCATGTTGCCCACGATGGTATCCGCATTGTCCTTGTAGATGGCCTTCAACTGGCTTCGCGCCTGCAAAACAAGGCAGGCCGAAATCTCACGGCTGCGGATGGTAGCCACCAGCTTTTCCAGATTGGGAATCTGCCCGATGTTGGCACACTCGTCGATCAGGCACCGCACATGGATGGGCAGCTTGCCGCCGTACACATCGTCTGCCTTGTCGCACAGCAGATTGAAAAGCTGGGTGTAGACCATGCTGATGAGGAAGTTAAAGGTGGAATCCGTGTCCGACATGATGAGGAACAGCGCTGTTTTCTTATCGCCCAGCGTGTCCAGTTGCAGCTCATCGTACATGGTGAGGTCGCGCAATTCTTGGATGTCAAATGGGGCTAATCTGGCACCGCAGGAGATCAGGATAGATTTTGCGGTCTTTCCGGCAGCCAGCTTGTAAAGTTTATACTGCCGCCCGGCAAAGCTGTTGGGCTTCTTTTTTGCCAGTTCTTCAAACAGCAAGTCTACCGGATTCTGGTATTCCTCATCGTCCTCCAGCACCTGCATGGTGTTGAGCATTTCCAGCAGGGTGGCGAAATTTTGCTCCTCCACCGGGGCTTCATAGTGGAGATACGCAATCAGCGCAGTCAAAAGCAGCCTTTCGGATTTTTCCCAGAAAGGGTCGCCGCCGGACCCTTCGCCCTTGGTGTTGGTCATCAGGGTCGTGACCAGTTTCAAAATGTCCTTTTCGCTGTGGACATAGGCGAAGGGGTTGTAGTGCATACTCTTGGAAAAGTTAATGGTATTCAGGATTTTCAGCTTGTAGCCGTTCTTCAGCAGGGCGTTCCCGCACTCGACCACGATACTGCCTTTCGGATCGGTGACAACATAGGAGCTGTGGCACTGAAGCAGATTCGGCTTCAGCCAAAAGCGTGTTTTACCTGAACCGGAGCCGCCCACCACCAGCACGTTTTTGTTTCGGGCGTTCTTGGGGTCAGGCGGGCGGTTGGACATCATCAACCGTTCCGTTTTGGTCAGAATGATGTTGTCGGAAAATTTCGGAGCCATGAACGGCTCAATATCCTTCGGAGTGCCCCACCGGGCAGAGCCGTACTCCATGCCGTGGCGGTACTTTTTGGCGTTTTTGCCACGCAAATAGACTGCCAGCCGTAACCCTGCGCCGCAGCACAAGCCCGCCAGAAAATCAAGCGGATGCAGGCTGGGCAGAGGATTTGCAAACGCCACCGGGATGGTCCCCATCATGGACATGATTTTCTCGCCCAGTTCCTTGCCCTCGGCAAGCCGCCATGCCTTGCCAAAGTTCGTTGCCACCAGTCCCAGCAGAAGATAGGGCAGATACAGCGCCAGCAGCTTTGTCAGCTTTTTCGTGGTCACAGTCCACGCTCCTGTTCCTTATGCCGGACTTTGCCGGGGAGTTCAGCCGCTGCCTGCACCAGTTCATGCAGTTTTGCCAGCACCGAGGGGCGTTTGTCTTTGTTCAGCAGAGATGCCGAATACTCCTTGAACGCCGAGTGGAAGGCTTCTGCGTCCGGGGCTTTGAAAAAGACCAGATACCGGGGCGGCACCTCGGAGGTGTCCTTGCGGATAGCATAGTCGATGCCGTACTTTTTGGCATAGCGTTCCAACCCACGGATGCCGGTCTTGCTGATCTCCACGCTGGAAACGCCCCTGTTTTGCCGCAGAAGGGTGCGGACGCTCTGCTTGCCTTGGGATGCCTTGGACTGGTACAGCCGATACGCCGCCTTTACCGCCCGGAGAACAGTCCGGGCAGACAATTTCGTGGTGGAGATCATCAGGTTGAAGGATTTCTGTTCGATTTCTTCTTGCACTGCCATCGCCTCCCTTGCAGCAGGGTGATTTTAGCGGTCATGCTCTGCCGTGGGCTTGGTGCGGTTTTTTTCTGCCGGAGGTTCATCGGCACCGGCAGCACCAGCAGACGGTTGCCCAGTTTCAGAAAGGCTTCCGGCTGATGGAAAAGCTGCTCGTATTTCTGCGCCAGTTCCGGGGTCAGGGATGCAAAATCCTCCTCGCCCAGACCCACCACCAGAAAAGTCCCGGCAACGGCATCGCACATCTGCCCGTCCTCGTCCCGCAGCACGGTTCAACGGCAGCCCCATGAGCTTGCCGTCATCGTTATAAACGATGGCAACCGGATCTTCAAACGGGTAGCTTGCGCCGATAAAGCCGCCCACCGCCTGCTGCAAGGCTTTCAGGTCGTTATCGATTTCGACCTGCTGCGGATACTTCCCCGGTGCAATTTTCAGCACCGACAGGGTGTTTTCTTCCATGCGAATCCTCCTTTCCGTTCAGACTGATTTCGCCGCTCCGTGCCGCCTGCATCAGAGCCGCTACGAAGAAGCCGAAAAAAGCACCTGCTTCAAAAAATGCGAAATCGATAAAAAAGTTCAGCATGGCACACCTCAGTCAATACAGATGCAGGTCAGCTTGTCTCGGTCGATCATCAGGGTGACACTCTTGATCTCCAGATATTTCTGGATGGTGTACATATCGCCCATCGTCAGAGATGCGAAGTTGCCATCCTCATCGAAGCGGTGAAAAATGACCGGACCGACCAGATACCGCTGCCCCATCAGCTTGACAACCTGTTTAGGATTGTAACGGAAGCCCAGCGGCTCGTTCTCAGAGATGCCGATACCCTCATCTGCTTCATCGAAGCAAGCCAAAATGTGCGGCGCATCGTCAGGACGGATAACCGTCAGATCCAGAACCGGCGAGGTTGCGGCGAAATAAGGCTCTGCACTGCCAAGCTCGTTCTTCATTGCCATGTGCATGATTGAGAAGAAGCCGGTCACGGCATCGTCGATGTGGTCGAGCTTCTTGCTCATGCTGTCGATGGTCTTTGCGGTCTTGAAATCAATCGTGTTGTTCATAGGCGTTTCCTCCGTTATTTTTGCAAAATAAAAAGACCCGAATCGGGTCTCTTAGTTCAGTCTGCGCTCAACGCGCTTCTTCCTGCTTCTTCTGTTTTGCCTGCTGTTTTTTCAGCTGCCACTGGTCGAGCAGCTTGATGATGATGCTTTCCATCTGCCGGGGCGTGTAACTGCGCGGAAAGTATTTCCGCAGGGTTTCGTTTTTGATGGTCACAGTGTCCAGTTCGCTTTTCTTTTCCTCATTCATAATGTCGTAGACAGCATCATAACTGAACTCGCTTTGCTGCGCCAGCTTCTTTATCCGTATGGCTTGCGAAAGAGAGGGCGCATTCTGGGAAGCATCCATTGCTTCTAAAAAATCTTGCTGCTGTTTTGCATCAAGATAAGACAATTCGACCGCAGGGTTAAAAGAGATTTTCTTTTCGTCCACCATGTCCAGTAGTTCAGGGACAAGATTGGTGAGCCGAATGAAACGCTGGACTTGTCTGCCGCTTTCATCAGTGGCTTTTCCGACTTCATCAGCGGCTTCCAACTTCCCGACAACTTGTCGGGAAGTTAAATCTGACCTAGCACCTTGATTTTTTATCGCATCCAGCTTCATCTTGTACGCAAATGCCCGCTCACTCGGTAGGATGTGTTCTCTCTGCAAATTGGAATCGACCATCAATATCGTGGCGGCATCATCCTTCATATTGCGCACAATGACTGGCACGGTGTCCAGATGGGCAAGCTCTGCGGCGTGTTTCCGGCGATGCCCGGAGATGATCTCGTAGCCACCCTCTGGTCTGGGGCGGGCGATCAGCGGAGCCAGCACCCCGTACTGTGCGATGCTCTCTACCGTCCGGGTCATGGCTTCATCGTCCAACACCTTGAATGGGTGGTTGGTGAAGGGGTGCAGTTCGTCGATGGGAATTTGCTGTACCTGTTCCCGTTGCTCCTCCTGTCGGTTTTCCTCGGTGGAAAACAGGTCATCTAGCCCTTTCAGAGCTAAGTTTCCGCTGTCGATTGGCATCCGCCAGCACCTCCTTTGCAAGAGATTTGTAGGCTTCTGCCACCTTGCCTTTGGGGTCATAGGCAAAGATGCTTTTGCCTGCCGCACTGGTTTCTGCCGCACGGACGGAACGGGGAATGGTCTGCTCGAACACCTTCAGGTGTTTTCCGTATGCCTGCCGAATCAGGCTGCTGATCTGCTTTCCGTAGTTGGTGCGGCTGTCGGTCATGGTCAGTAGGATACCCTCAATTTTCAATTTCGGGTTGATCTGCCGCCGGACCTTCTGCACCGTCTGCAAAAGCTGTTCCAGACCTTTTGCGGAAAGGTACTGCGCCTGCACGGGAATCAGGCAGCGTCTGCCGCCGCCAGTGCGTTGATGGTGAGCATCCCCAGCGAGGGCATACAGTCCAGCAGGATATAATCGTACTCCCGCTTTGCCCCCTCCAACACCTGTTTCAGCATCTTTTCCCGGTTCATGCTGTTCACCAACGCCACTTCCAGCCCTGCCAGTTCGATGTTGGCTGGAATCAGGTCAACGCCCTCCGCATGGTGCAGGATGCCTTCACCGGGCGGAATGGCTGGTCGTTCATGGCTTTCTGCATCAGGGTGGAAAGGGTGGTGGGCAGTTCGTCCGGCTGCTGCCAGCCCATGCTGATGGTCAAGCTGCCCTGCGGGTCGGTGTCCACCAACAGGACTTTCTTGCCCTCCATTGCCAGCCCGATGCCCAGATTCTCACAGGTGGTGCTTTTCCCCACACCACCTTTTTGATTGGTGACTGCGATAATCGTAGCTTTCTTTGCGATAACATCACCCCGCCTTCGGTGAACCACGCGCAAAGTCGTGGTTCGTCTTGTTCTGATAGTAGAGGTTCATGGTGGTGGGCGCATTGTAGAGCATCGCCAGCAGATACTGCTTCATGTTCCGCACCGGGGCGGTGTTTTCTGCCAGAGAATCTAGCACGAAACGGATGTGGTCAGCATTCAGCTTTTTCAGCCGACTGCGTACCACCTCGGCAGGTTTGTCATCTCCGGCGATCCGCAACATCTTGCGTTTGGTAGAACAGGTGTCCACAAGTAAGTCCACGATCTGGTAGATGGTGTCCTCCTCGTCCGGGCAGAGCCGGAGAAGCAGCTCGACCTCCAACGCCTGATAAAAATAATCCTCAAGCTGCTCCCGGATGCCCCCGGAATAGATAGGGTCAGGATCGTTCCACTCTGTTTTATTCTTATCAGTCTTATTTGCTTGCGGTTTTGGCTGCTCCAGAATTGCGCTTCCGGCAGCGCCTGAATTGCTGTTTGGGCAATTCTGTACTTGCGCTTTGGGCAAGCCGGAGGAAAAGTCCTTGACGTAGATCAGGCTGGGTCTGCCCAGACCACGGCGTTTGCGCTCGATGAGGTCGATGTCCTCCAGTTCCCGGAACAGCTTGACCGCCTTGTGTTCGGCGCAGCAGAGGGATTCCTGCACTTCCCGGACTGTATAGATGATATACACCCGCCCTTGCTCGTCCAGCCAGCCGTTCTTGACCGACAGGCTCATGCGGTCCAGCAGGATGCCGTACAGCGTCCGGGCATCGGTGGAGAGTTGCCGGAAACGGTGGTCCTGAAACAACGCCTTTGGGATGCGGAAATAGGAGAACAATTCGCCCGACTGACCATAGAAATAGTCCAGCGTCATTTGGTGTGACCTCGGATTTTCAACTGTATGGGTGTATTCATGTGGAAAACTGTCACTTCCTTCCTGTCAGATGTAAATATTGGCTCTAATGAAAAGGGTACTAAGCAAACAGGACTGCCTCACATACATTGAGCTGTGGAGCAGTCCTGTTCGTTTAATATGTAATTTTTATTGCACCTTCATGGCAGTCCTGTGCATAGGTGCGGAGCAGATCAAGGTGCTTTGAGGATTTTCGGACGATAGCCGTTGCGCGGTCGCTGGACATAAACTCAACGACCGCAAGCCGTGGAATCGTCAGTGTGCCACGAATCTTGAATCCAACAAGGATCTTCTGATTGCACCATCGCTGGATGCTTTGTGCAGAGTAGCCCGTCAGTTCCGAAACTACCGGGGTGGTCAGCAGATCATCATATCCAACCGTGAGTTTTTCCCATAGGGTGTACAGCCCTGTTTTTTCCGGTTCTGTAAAATTGAAGCGGATGATCTCTGCAGCAGGCTTGTCCGGGTGTCGCTTGGAGCAACCGTTCTTTCCGATATAAAAGCCCGTTGGCACTTTATACTTTTCGGGATGATCTTCACGGTCACACAAGTAGGTGATCACATCGTGGGTCGCAATATGGTATTTGCGTGTTTTCTTTCCTGTATTGATACACGGAACGAGACCGGAATCTAGAAGGTATTTTGCGTGTTGCTTGTTGATGCGGGCAACACGGTAGAACTGGTCTTTCGTCATTCCGTTGGGATATTCTTCGAGAATTTTATAGCACTCTAACAGCGTTCTCATGTTCATCCATCCTTTGCTGCTTTGATTTTGTCAGCGTCAGAAGCAACATATTGTGTGGATGGATTTTGGCTCCCGGAATCTCTCTCGCCCGTTCTCTCCAACGGGCGTAAAATCTCTCCCAATTCTCTCCCAAAAGGCAGATTTTTCTGCGTTTTGGAAAGTGGGTTCAAATCCGCATGGAGCCTAGTGATTTTGGATCTTGATGAAATTTTGATCGTAAATTCGATAGTTCGTATCTTCTGGCAAAGTGGGCTAATTCCCTCTATCTTCCACCAAGTACCGTGAAGCAGGAAAAACTCGAAATCGTTTTGTCCTTAATCGGGCACGTGGGTTCGAATCCCACCATCTCCGCCAGAAGTCGCAGATTCAAACGAATCTGCGACTTTTTTATTTTGCGCTTTTACTGCTTGGAACGCAAAAGCATCGGCAAAAACCGGGCCGCAGATGTCCGTTCTCTCCTAAATTCTCTCCAACAGGAACTTTAACCGGTCGCCTGTTGAATCTGTTAAAAATACTACTGTTTGTTGAGACTGCTGTATCTTTGCATCCACTTGAATATGTAACTTCTGCCGCTGACACCATCAGTGTACCCAACGGCGGGAGAGAATGCAAGGATGTCACGCCCGAACCATGCTGCCGGGTGCGAATCCGATAAGATAAGTTAAAAGGTGTGCCTTGGGGATGCGGAAATAGGAGAACAACTCGCCCGACTGCCCATAGAAATAGTCTAGCGTCATTTGGCGTGGCCTCGGATTTTCAACTGTGAGTGCTTGTTCATGTGGAAAACTATCACTCCTTTCCTGTCAGGTGTAAATATTGGCTCCAATGAAAAGGGTACTAAGCAAACAGGATTGCCTCACAAGATGTTGTGGAGCAGTCCTATTTACAAATTATTACATGAGAAAAATCACATCAAAAGAAGATGAGAATCTTCCTGTGCAAGCTGCTGCAAGTCCTCAGAATAACCACTGATACAGAATAGAGCAAAGTATTCGTCTCGATTCGCATTCCCCCACGGAACGACAGCAGCTTTTTCTTTCAGTTGGTGCAGTTCCGACAGCTGCATCGGAACATTTTGATGAAATTTGCACTCTCCAAAGATGATTTTGCTTCGGTCTGTGGTATCAATGGCGACAATATCGATTTCTGTATCTTTTCCACCCCACCAACGGCCAACACGGTCAAAGAGAAAGGGCAGTTTTCCTTGCGCGTTCAGCTCCCACATCTTTTGTCTGCAAATATCCTCGTAGACGTAGCCAACATGATTGGGGATAAACCCGGTTTTCAGCTTTGTCATTGCGATTTCCGGGTGGTCGCTTTCAATGAAAGAGCGCATGGGGTAAACAAATCGGAACCAGAACGCAAGAAAATTATCTTTAATGCGGTATTGCCCCTTTTTGCTGGTTTCAATATTTTTTTCGGTGGGAGGCACTTCTCGCTCCAGAATATCCAGATCGCACAATGTTTTTAAGGGCTTTGACAAACTGGTGGCTGGAAGCGACAGCGCAGAAGCAATATCAGATATCCTCATGTTTCCAGATGCAATCGCACGGATGATGGAAAAGTAACTTCCGACATCCTGAACCTCCTGCCGCAGTAAAAATTCAGGTTCTTCATACAAAAAGCTCTGAGGAGTCATTACATTTTGCAGAATGGCGGTATCAATATCGGCACATGGATGAAATAATTCGATATACTTCGGAACACCGCCTGTGACAGCATAATATAAAATGCGGGTCTGTTCATCAAGATTGGGGAAGAAGCGGTCGTAATAAGCGTATGGAATCTGCTTCAACCGAATCTGTCCTGTTCTACGGCCATACAAAGGGCTAGAGTAAGAAAGGGTCTGCTCCATCATCATGTGAACCAGAGAGCCGCAAAGAATCACTTCTACATTTTTGTTTTTCAGAATAGTATCCCAGATTTTTTGAAAAACAGAAGGAAATGCTTTGTCTGCCTTGCCCAGATACTGAAACTCATCCAACACAATGACCAGTTTTTTATTTTCCTGAGCAGAGAGAAGAACGGAAAAAATCATCTCCCAGCTTGCATCGGTTGCACTTTTCAATAAATCGTTCTGGAGAAAATCAGCAACCATCAACCGGAAGGCGTTTCGGTTTGCCTGAATGCTTTCCTCCGTTGCTAGATAATAAAGAGACGGCTTCTCTTTACAGAATTCTGACAAAAGTGTGGTTTTTCCTACACGGCGACGACCATAGAGAACGAACAAAGAAGATTCCGGCTTTTCATAAGCGGTCTGTAATACGGACATTTCCTGTACACGGTCAACAAAAAACATAGCGGCTCACCTCACAACTGATTTGATGACAGGTTTAGCTTCATTGTACACTCCAAAGATTATTCTGTCAAGAATAATTACTTGAAGAATAATCTTTACATCTAAGCAAACAGGACTGCCTCACAAAATGTTGTGGAGCAGTCCTGTTCGTTTAATATGTAATTGTCATTGCACCTTCATGGCAGTCCTGTGCATAGGTGCGGAGCAGATCGAGGTGCTTTGAGGATTTTCGGACGATAGCCGTTGCACGGTCGCCGGACATAAACTCAACGACCGCAAGCCGTGGAATCATCAGTGTGCCACGGATTTTGAAGCCCACAAGGATCTTCTGATTGCACCATCGCTGGATGCTTTGTGCAGAGTAGCCTGTCAGTTCCGAAACTACCGGGGTGGTCAGCAGATCATCATATCCAACCGTGAGTTTTTCCCATAGGGTGTACAGCCCTGTTTTTTCCGGTTCTGTAAAATTGAAGCGGATGATTTCTGCGGCAGGCTTGTCCGGGTGCCGCTTGGAGCAGCCGTTCTTTCCGATATAAAAGCCCGTTGGCACTTTATACTTTTCGGGGTTATCTTCACGGTCACACAAGTAGGTGATCACATCGTGGGTCGCAATATGGTATTTGCGTGTTTTCTTTCCTGTATTGATACACGGAACGAGGCCGGAATCCAGAAGGTACTTGGCGTGTTGCTTGTTGATGCGGGCAACGCGATAGAACTGGTCTTTCGTCATTCCGTTGGGATATTCTTCGAGTATTTTATAGCACTCTAACAGAGTCCTCATGTTCATCCATCCTTTGCTGCTTTGATTTTGTCAGCGTCAGAAGCAACATATTGTATGGATGGATTCTGGCTCCCGGAATCTCTCTCGCCCGTTCTCTCCAAAGGGCGTAAAATCTCTCCCAATTCTCTCCAAAAGGCAGATTTTTCTGCGTTTTGGGAAGTGGGTTCGAATCCCACCATCTCCGCCAATAAAAGGCACCGGCTCAGCTGGTGCCTTTTTGCGGCAAAGATGGTGTGATGAGAACAGGGCGGCGGCCCGCAGGCCGCAAGCAATCAGCCCGTGGGAGAATGCCCACCATCTCCGCCAGAGGCGCAGATTTAAACGGATCAGCGGCAGGGTGCGGCAGCTGGTCTTGTTCTTCATCACATCACTGACCCCTGGGCAACCATCTGCATCAATCAAAATGGTCATGTGCGTTCCTCTATCACCCACTGAAATGCCTTTGCCGTACGCAAATCAGCGTCCTTAAAGTGCCCGCCGCTGTTCCATTCAAGGGTGCAGTCTGCGCCACGCTCTGTAAGCCGGCTGTGCAGCGTGCGGATATTATCCCCTACCGCAGCCATGATGGTGTTTTTCGTGCGCTCTTCCTTGTCGCCAAGGCTCAGATAAATGCGCTGTGCCTGCATCGGGTGCTGCTGTTCAAACTCCATCCAGCCCGGAAACCACACAGAGGGCGAGGCGGCGGCGACACCGTAGAACAAATCGGTCTGGGTGGATGCCACAGCGCAAACAATCCCGCCAGCGAGTAGCCGCCCAGAATGATTTTGACGTTTTCCGGGAGAGGAAACTGCTGCTCCAGTGTGGGAATGACCTGCTCCGTCAGAAAGCGCAGGGTGTCCCCAGCTTTGCCGCCGAAGCCTTGCTTTCCCCACACGGCAGGGGCTTTCCACGGAGAAAGCGCATCGTTCCAGCTTTCCACCGGGAGAGCCGCAAACAGAAAATTCCGGCTGCTTTGTGCGATCGCCGCCACTTCATAATCCATACTTTGCAGCTCATGCTCACCTGTCATTTGGAGCAGCAGGTATTCTGCATTGGCTTCGCCGTAAATGCGGCAAGGTGTGTTCCCGATTTGCATTGTCTGTGTGGTCACTGCAGCAGCCTCCCGAAAAAAATTTGATAAGCCCAGTATAGCAACTAAAAAATCGTTTTGCAATTCAAACGGTTTTCAGAGCAGGCGCAAGCGGCACAGAGGTACATTCCCCTCTGCTCTCTGGCAAATTACAGCGCGGATGTGATATAATGGAGAAAAACCACCGGGGAACGGCACAAAAGACGGAGGATGCGGGATGAAACAGAGGCAGCGAGAACAGGTTCAAAGAGGCTGTGCGGTGGGCACCGTGGTGCTGCTGGCATGGCTGTGCCGGGTGCTCCCGCTGGAGGGGATGCCCTCCGGCCTGCAGGAAGCCTGCGGCATCCTCCGGCTGTGCAACCGGCAGATGTTCCGGGTCTACCGTGCCCTCTCCGGCCGGGATCTGCAATCGCTGAAGGAGCTGCACCAGCAGGTGTGGGCTCCCGCTCCCGAGACCCCGGTGCTCCCGGCGGTGCAGGATGCCAAGCTGATCCAGACCGGCACCAGCGGCTGGCTGGCAGACCTGATGCTGGGCGCAGGCATGGTGCTGTCTGCAGCGGGATATTGGATGGAGCGCAAGCGCAAGGCCATGTTCTACAAGTCCCAGCACTGAACCCCAACCCCCAAAGGCCCCGGGCAAACGCCCCGCTGACCCTTTGGGCCATGTATCACATTCCTTGACGATTTCCCCCAAAAAGCTGCTCCCCCAGAATCTCCTGTTGATCGCTATTCCCTGAGGCAGCGGGTCCGCACGCCGCTGCCTCGCCCCGGAGTCCCGCAAGCCTCCGGGGCTTTTTGTTGGCCGCACGGCCCGTTCCGGCAGAAAAAAAACAGGGCTGCTCCACATCTCTGTGGGGCAGCCCTGTCTGGCTGTGCGGATCGGCGCACGGGCTTCCGGAGGCTCCGGAAGGGTGCGGCTCAGCGCGCGGTTTTCTTTTCCTCCGGAGCCTCCGGGTTGTTTTCCAGGTTCAGCTCGGGCATCAGCTCGTTGCTGATGATGGTCAGCATCTGTTCCAGCTTCTTCACGTCCTCTTTGGGGAAGCGCTTGTTCACCCGCTGGACCACCGTGCTCAGGTAGGAGTAGCTGATGTTGTAGTAGTCGATATACTTCTGGGTGGGCCGCAGGTGATACTCCCGGCGGTCGGTGGTGGACTGGATCTTTTCCACATAGCCCTTGCGCACCAGCGAGCCGATCTTATACGCCGCGTTGGGGGTGGAGATCTGCATCATCCGGGAAAACTCCGCAATGGTGGGCTCCCCCATGGCCATGATGCCCTCCATGCAAAAGGATTCCACCGTGGTCAGGGTCGCCTCACGGGTGGCAAAGCGCTGGAACACGTTCTGGTAGAAATGGAGCTTGAACTTGGTATAGACATCGTTGAATGCTTTTTCCAGCATGGTACGGTCTCCCTTCGAACACTCAATTTCCTTTAGTATATCACGCTTTGGTCTTTTTGCCCAGCTTTACGCGCAGAATGTTCAGCACCACCAGCTCCAGCACAATGGCAACGCCAGCAGGATCAGCGAGGTCCACAGGCTGGCGCTGCTGCCCAGGAACATCTGGGTCAGGCCGGTGATCACATAGCACGCGGCAGAGCAGGAAGCGGCGGTAATGGCGTAGGGCAGCTGGGTGGAAACATGGTTCACATGGCTGCAATGCGCACCGGCAGAGGCCATGATGGTGGTGTCGGAAATGGGAGAGCAGTGGTCGCCGCACACAGCGCCGGACAGGCAGGCCGCAATGGAGACCACCAGCATCTCGCCCTGGGGGAAAGCGTGGCAGACAATGGGGATCAGGATGGAGAAGGTGCCCCAGGAGGTGCCGGTGGCAAAGGCCAGGAACACCGCCACCAGGAAGATGATGACCGGCAGCAGGTACTGCAGGGCGGCAGCGGAGCCGCCCAGCAGGTTGGCAACGTAATATTTTGCACCCAGCAGGTTGGTCATGCCGGAAAGCGTCCAGGCCAGGCTCAGGATCAGCATGGGGCTGACCATGGCCTTGAAGCCCTCGGGGATGCAGGCGGCAAAATCCTGGAACGTCATCACGCTGCGGACACGGTAGAACACAAAGGTGAACATCAGGCAATGCTGCTGCCCAGCACCAGACCGGCGGAGGCGTTGCAGTCGGAGAAGGCGGTGATGAAGTCCACGCCCTCAAAGAAGCCGCCGGTGTAGATCAGCCAAAGATGCAGGCCGCGATCAGCACCAGCACCGGGGCCACCAGATCAATGACATGGCCGTGGGCATCGTCCTCGGCATCCACATCGTCGCCGTAGGGGCGGTCAGCCGTGGTGAAAAGGTCACCGGCCCGGGCGTGTCCTCGTGCTGCTTCATGGAGCAGTAGTCCGTGCCCGTGAAGATGAGGAACAGGCTCATCACAATGGTCAGCAGGGCGTAATAGTTGTAGGGAATAGTGCGCAGGAACATGGTAAAGCCGTTGATGCCGGAGCCTTCGGGCACGCTGGAAGTAACGGCGGCGGCCCAGCTGGACACCGGCGCAATGATGCAGATGGGCGCGGCGGTGGAATCAATGAGGTAGGCCAGCTTTGCGCGGGAGACCTTCTGCCGGTCGGTCACGGGGCGCATCACGGAACCCACGGTCAGGCAGTTGAAGTAGTCGTCCACAAAAATGAGCATACCCAGAATCAGGGTGGCAAACTGTGCCCCGGCCCGGGTGTGGATGTGGGTGGAAGCCCAGCGGCCAAAGGCGGCGCTGCCGCCGGCCTTGTTCATCAGGCCACCAGAATGCCCAGCATCACCAGAAAAACCAGAATGCCCACGTTGCTGCTGTCAGAGAGCTTGGCAACCATGCCGCCGTCCTCGTTGAAGAACAGGGTGTTGAGCGCCAGCTCCAGGTTGCCGTTGGCAAAGAGCAGCGCGCCGGTGGCAATGCCCACCAGCAGGGAGGTGTAGACCTCCTTGGTGTTCAGGGCCAGCACAATGGCCACCACCGGCGGCAGCAGGGAAAGCATGGAGCTGTACACCGCGGGGGCGTAGCTGGCCGGGTCGGCAATGGTGCCGGGGGTGGCTGCGGTGCACCACAGCAGCAGGGCAAACACCAGCAGTGCCCCCACCCAGGAGAGATTTGTCTTTTTCATAAATGATTCCTCACTTGATTTTTTGTCCCGGCCCGGGGCAGACTATCCCTATTGCAAACGGAAAGGGGGCCGCCGCCACGCCGGATTATAAAGCGCTGTATTTTGAGCTGTTCCGCGCCAACGAACAGGCCATCCGCCTGCTGACCGCCGCCCAGCAAAAGGCGGAAGCGCAGGTGATGGAAGAGGACAGAGTGCCGCTGTATCTGCACGGTCAGCCTGCCCACAATGCCAAAGGCTCCCCCTTTGGGGGAGCTGGCAGCGCCAACGGCGCTGACTGAGAGGCGAGGCCGTTACCCCTTTTTGCTCTCTGCCTTTGCGGCAAACTTTGCGTTGTTGATGATGAACCGCTCGTGCACGCCGCCGCCCACGGGGCCTTTCTCGTCGTGCAGGGAGACCTTGAACACCAGCTTGCGGCCTTCCACGGCGGTCAGCTCGCTCTCGCAGGTCACGGTCATGCCCACAGGGGTGGGGCGCTGTGCTCCAGCTCCAGCCGGGTGCCCACGGTGCCGCAGCCCTCGTCCAGCGCGGCGGCAACGCTCATCCAGCAGGTCTTTTCGGCCAGTGCCACCAGCGCGGGGGTGGCAAATACGTCCAGCGTACCGCTGCCCATGGTCTTTGCAGTGTTCTCGCAGTAACGGCGACACTCTGCTCGCCGCGGATGCCAGCTTCCAACATAAAAATACGTCCTTTCCAGATGCCCGAAGGCGAAAATTTAGAAATACATTGTTAGAATACCACACTTTTGGCACAGATGCACCTGTTTGGGCGTTTTTTTTCTGCAAATTTCCATCCGTTTGGGCGTTTTTTGCGGCTTTTTTCGATGATTTTGAGAGGAGCGCAGAAATCTTTTCAAAACCCCTTGACAGAAGCTCTTCTGCATGATAACATGAACACATGAACAGACGTTCATGTAAAATGCGGCAAAAGGAGAACGGACATGATCGGATTGGAGCAGATGACCCCGGCGGGGCAGGAAAACACGGAACCGGTGGTGATGCCGGATGACGAGGTGCTGTATGAGCTGGCCGACCTGTTCCGGGTGTTCGGAGACTCCACCCGCATCAAGATCTTATATGCGCTGCATGACAATGAACTTTGCGTGCAGGACATTGCCAACGCGGTGCAGCTGAGCCAGTCGGCAGTGAGCCACCAGCTCCGGGTGCTCAAGGATACCAAGCTCGTGCGCTTCCGCCGGGATGGCAAGACCGTTTACTATGCACTGGATGATGACCATGTGAGAAGCATCCTCTCCATGGGCATGGATCACATTGAGGAGTAAACGGAAAACGCAGTACAAAGCCTCCGGGCGCACAAGGCGCGCCTGAGAGGTCCACATAAAATAAAGAGAGGTACCTATGATGAAGAAGAGCTACAAGATCGAAGTTGACTGCGCAAACTGCGCCCAGAAGATGGAGGATGCCGCCAACACCGTTGCAGGCGTGGCACAGGCTACCGTCAGCTTTATGACCCAGAAGATGAAGGTCGAGTTTGCTGAGGGTGCAGACCCCCACAACACCATGGTGAACGTTCTGGCTGCCTGCAAAAAGGTCGAGGACGACTGCGAGATCTTTGATATCTGAGGAAACAGGGGTTTGTAACTCCGGTGCGGCTCCCCTGCGGGGGAGCTTTTTGTGACGCATTTTTCGGACAGAACGGCCCCAAAGCCGGTGTGGGAAACTGTGGAAAAGAAAACGGGTTTTCAACAGTTTCCACCGGGTTTTCAACAGTTTCTGCGAAAAAATGCAAAAAGAAACGCGAAAAAGCAGGTTTTCTCCGGGAAAAGTCCGTGGAAAACTCAGGGGAAAACGTGGAAAAGTCTATCCCGTGGGGAAAACCTGTTGAATCCACCCCGCCCGCCGCGGCGCATTGCGGCCCAGAATCCAGAAAAAAGGAGAGTACAGATATGAATAAAAAGCAGAAGAAGAACCTGTACCGGATCATTGCTGCTCTGGTGCTGGTGCTCATCCTCAAATTGCTGCCCCAGTTTCCCACGCCGGTGGAGCTGCTGCTCTACTGCATCCCCTATCTGGTGGTCGGTTGGGATGTGCTCCGCAAGGCACTGCTGGGCATCAAGAACCGCCAGCCTTTGACGAGTGCTTCCTGATGGCCGTTGCCACCGTGGGCGCGTTTGCGCTGGGCGATTATGTGGAGGGCTGTGCCGTTATCATCTTCTACCAGATCGGCGAGCTGTTCCAGAGCGTGGCTGTGGGCAAGAGCCGCCAGAGCATTTCCAGCCTGATGGATATCCGCCCCGATTACGCCAACGTGGAGGACGAGGACGGCAAACTGGAGCAGGTGGACCCCGATGATGTGGAGGTAGGCACCGTGATCGTGGTCCAGCCCGGCGAGCGGTGCCCATTGATGGCATCATCGTGGAGGGAACTTCTGCCCTGAACACTGCCGCCCTGACCGGCGAGAGCCTGCCCCGGGATGTCCGCTCCGGCGATGAGGTCATCAGCGGCTGTGTGAACATGACCGGCCTGCTGAAGGTGCGGACCACCAAGGAGTTCGGCGAATCCACTGTCTCCAAGATCCTCGACCTCGTGGAAAATTCCAGCATGAAGAAGGCCCGCGCCGAGAACTTCATCACCCGCTTTGCCCGGGTCTACACCCCCGCCGTCTGCTACGGCGCACTGGCGCTGGCCTTTGTTCCCCCCATCGTTCTGCTGTTGATGGGCCAGCCCGCCCGCTTCGGTGACTGGGTCTACCGCGCCCTGACCTTCCTGGTCATCAGCTGCCCCTGCGCTCTGGTCATCTCCATCCCGCTGAGCTTCTTCGGCGGCATCGGCGGCGCGTCTGCCTGCGGCATCCTGGTCAAGGGCTCCACCTATCTGGAGGAGCTGGCCCGCACCGGCATCGTGGTGTTTGATAAGACCGGCACCCTGACCCAGGGCACCTTCAAGGTGGTGGGCATCCACCCCGAAAACGGCGTGACCGGGGATGCCCTTGTGGAAGCCGCCGCTCTGGCCGAGAGCTGGTCCAAGCACCCCATCTCCCTGAGCATCAGGAACGCTTACGGTAAGGACATCGACCCCAGCCGTGTGACCGATGTGCAGGAGCTGGGCGGCCACGGCGTGACCGCAAAGGTGGACGGCAAAACCGTCGCTGCCGGCAACGCCCGCCTGATGGCAAAGCTGGGCCTGACAGCTCCCGAGATCACCGAGCCGGGCACCATCGTCCATGTTGCCATGGAGGGCAGATATGCAGGCTATCTGCTCATCGCTGATGTGGTCAAACCCCACAGTGCCGCTGCCATCAGGGGCCTGAAACAGGCCGGTGTCCGCAAGACGGTCATGCTGACCGGCGACGCGGAGCCTGTGGCAAAGGCCGTTTCCGCCGAGCTGGGTCTGGATGAATACCATGCAGGCCTGCTGCCCGGCGACAAGGTGGACCAGATCGAAACACTCCTCGCCGCAAAGCAGCCCAAAGAAAACCTCGCCTTCGTGGGCGACGGCATCAACGATGCCCCGGTTTTGTCCCGTGCCGATGTGGCATCGCCATGGGTGCTCTGGCTCCGATGCTGCCATCGAGCCGCTGATGTTGTCCTGATGGACGATGACCCGGCCAAGATCGCGCTGGCCATGCGCATTGCCCGCCGCACTCTGCGCATCGTGTATCAGAACATCGTGTTTGCTCTGGCGATCAAGTTCGCCTGCCTGGTGCTGGGTGCGCTGGGTCTGGCCAGTATGTGGACCGCCATCTTCGCCGATGTGGGCGTGATGGTGCTGGCTGTGCTGAACGCCACCCGTGCCTGTACACCAAAGATCTTGCAAAAAAGAACGCGCAGTGACCGTGCTCTCTGCCCCCGCCTGAGTGCTGATGCCCCGGCGGGGGCTTTTCGCTGCCGGTGAATTGCATTCTGCCCGGAGTGATGGTACAATAAGACACAGTGACCCCCGCCGCCGGACGTTTTTCCGGCAGATAGATGGAAGAAAGAAGGCTTTTTATTATGAGCATGAACACGGTTCCTGAGCGTCTGGCTGCCCTGCGGGCTGCCATGAAGGCCAACGGCGTGGACGTTTATCTGATTCCGGTGGGTGACCCGCATTCCAGCGAGTACCTGCCCGACCATTACACCTCCCTGACCTATTTCTCCGGCTTCCACGGCGAGAACTCCAACTTCGTCGTCACCCCCACCGAGAGCGCTGTCTGGGCAGACGGCCGCTACTTTGTGCAGGCCGAGAAGGAGATCGCCGGTACCGAGATCCAGCTGATGCGGATGGGTGAGCCGGGCGTGCCCACCGTGGAGGAATACTGCGGCAAGGTGCTGCCGGAGAACGGCGTGCTGGGCCTGTGCGGCCTGACCGCTTCCTGCGGGCTGGTGCGCGGCGTGCAGAAGGAACTGGATGCCAAGAAGGGCACCATCAAGACCCTGAACCTTGAGGATGAGCTGTGGACCGAGGGCCGCCCCGCCCTGCCTGCCACCCCGGCATGGATCCTGCCCAAGGAGTATGCAGGCTTCTCCCCTGCCGAAAAGCTGGAGCGCCTGCGCGGCAGGCTCAAGGAGCTGGGCTGCACCGCACAGCTGGTGGGCAAGCTGGATAATCTGGCCTGGCTGCTGAACCTGCGCGCCATGGATATCCAGTGCACCCCCTATGCCATGTCCTACTGCTATGTGACCCCGGAGCGCGCGGTGCTCTTCATCAACACCGCACGTCTGGCGCGGAAGCTGCCGCAGAGCTCAAGGCCAACGGCGTGGAGATCCAGGAGTACGATGACGTGCTCAAGTTCCTGGCCGCTGAGACCGAGCCCCAGACCGTGCTGGCCGACCCTGCATCCGTGAACTTTGCCGTTTACGAGACCCTGCAGAACAATGCTGCCCTGACCGTGAAGGATGAGGCCGACCCCCTGCTGCCCATGAAGGGTGTGAAGAACGAGGTCGAGCTGGCTCACGACCGCGAAGCCCATCTGCGGGATGCGGTTGCCATGGTGCGGTTCCAGAAGGAGCTGGAAGAGCGTCTGGCTGCCGGGGAAGAGCTGACCGAGCTGACCGTGGACGAGATCCTCCACAAGTACCGCTCCGCACAGGACAAGTTCATCGTGGAGAGCTTTGGCACCATTGCCGCCTACGGCGGAAACGCTGCCATGATGCACTACCACGCCACCGAGGAGGACCATGCCAAGCTGGAGCGCAAGGGCTTCCTGCTGGTGGACAGCGGTGCCACCTATCTGGACGGTACCACCGATATCACCCGCACCTACCCGCTGGGTGAGCTGACCGAGGACGAAAAGCTGTTCTACACCTGGACCCTGCAGTGCCACATCGACATTGCAAAGGCTGTCTGGCTGAACTACTGCGACGGCCATATGCTGGATACCATCGCCCGTGAGCCGCTGTGGCAGCACCTCATCAACTACCGCTGCGGCACCGGCCACAGCGTCAGTTTTGTGGGCAACGTCCACGAGGCCCCCACTCCCTGAACGGCCGCAACACCACGGTGTTCCAGCCGGGCATGATCGTCACCGATGAGCCGGGCGTGTACGAAGCCGGTCAGTGGGTATCCGCATTGAGAATGTGCTGGAGTGCTACCACAAGGCCGACAACCAGTACGGCACCTTCCTGGCCTTCCGTCCGCTGACCTTTGTGCCCATTGCCACCTCTCCTGTGGTGTCCGGTGTCCTGACCCGGGACGAGCTGGACTGGCTGAACGCCTACCACCGCGAAGTGTTTGAGAAGCTGGCTCCCCGCCTGAATGAAGAAGAGCGGGATTGGCTGGCAAAGAAGTGCGCTGCCATCGGAGCATAACCACAAAAAAGGGAGACCCCGCAGGGGGTCTCCCGATTTTGGTTTATTCTTTCCGGTTTTTCCAATATTCCTTGGCTTCCTCAATGATCTTTTTGAAGGGGCCGGAGGGGTAGGTGCTCTCGGCGATATCCACCAGGAACTTATACAGCTGGGGCCGCACCTCCTCGTACATCCCAAGGCGGGTGTAGAGGTCTTTATAATACCGGAACGTCTGGATCTTGTTCTGCACGATGGAGCCGGGTTGATCTGGGTGTGGCAGATGCTCTGGGGATTCTGGACGTAGTAGTAACCGGCTTTGTCAATGGAAACAAAGGTCTCGGCATACTGGATATACTGCATGTTGAACACCAGATCCTCGGCCCATTTCAGCTCGCTGGTGAACTGGATGTCATTGCCGGTGAGCAGGATGCGGCGGTAGAGCTTGTTCCAGAGCACGCTGTAAAAGTAGGAGGCGGGCTTGTCCATCAGCCGCAGGGCAAAGGTGTCCTTGTCGTAGACCCCGGCGGGCAGGAAACCGTATTCCCGCACCTCAGGGGGCCGGGCAACACTCATCACGCCCAGATTGTCCTCCAGCTTTTCCAGTACCTGCTCGGGCTTTGTGGCCCCGGCGGGGATCACCATCTTGTAGGGCGCAATCACAAGGTCTGCGTGGTGCGTCTCGGCGGCTTCCACCAGATGCTGGGTGAAGTCCGGGTCGATGTAGTCATCGCTGTCCACGAACTGGACATACTCGCCCCCGGCCAGCTTCAGGCCCAGGTTGCGGGTGTCGGACACGCCGGAGTTCTCCTTGTCCACCAGCACGATGCGGCTGTCCTTGGCGCGGAACTCCTCACACACGGGCAGGCTGTGATCCTTGGAGCCATCGTTCAGGATGATGAGTTCAATGTTTTTATAGGTCTGGTTCAGGATGCTGCCGATGCAGCGGGCCAGATGATTCTGAGCGTTGTATACGGGCAGGATGATGCTGACGAGCGGCTGATCCATGGCGGTGTCCCCCATTTCTTTTTTCGTCCATAATACTCCCTCATGGCGCAAAAATCAAGCGCTGTGCAGAGGGAAAGGAGGAGCGGATATGATCTTTCACATTGCGGTGTGCAGCCCGGACCCTGTGCTGCGGGGCCGGGTGCAGCGCCACTGCATGGAATATTATGCCCGCCGGCCGATGCCTGCATCGTGGAGCAGCTGGAAAGCACGGCGGCCCTGCTGCGGCAGGAGGAAGCGGGCTCCCGGTACGAGCTCTACCTCATTGAGCTGCCTGCCGCCAACCGTGCAGCGGCCTGCAGGCGGCTGCAGAGCTGCGCCGCCGGGGGTGTGCGGGCCCCCGCTGGCCTTTCTGGCCCACACCACGGCCTATGCCTACGAAGCGTTCCGGGTGGACGCGATGCAGTACCTGCATATCCCGTTCCGTCCGGAGCAGCTGACAGCCCTGCTGGACCGGGCCACCGAGCCGGAATACGGCCCGGTCATCCCGGTCGCCACGGCCATGGGTCTGCGGGCCCTGCCCTTTGCGGACATCGAGTATCTGGAGTGCACCCACCATGTGGTGCACTACCACCTTGCAGCGGCGAGGACGTGCCTCCCTTTCTCTGCGGGTGCCCTTTTCCGAGTGGCAAAGCCCCTGCTGGCCGATGCCCGTTTCTGCAGCCCCACCGCTCCTATGTGGTTAACCTTGCCGCCGCCGCTCAGCTCTCCTCCGGGGAGCTCTGGATGCGCAGCGGGGCACGGGTGCCCATCCCCGGGGCGTGAGCCGCCGTAAGGGCGGCGTTCCGCGTTTCTGGAAGGATAGTCTATCACACAAAAAAGAAAGCGGCCTGCATCTGCGGGCCGCTTTCTGCGTGGTGCAGGGTCATACTTTGTCCCAGTCCAGCTCCGTCCAGTCGGTCAGGAACTGGTCGCTGACCTGCCGCAGGGCGGGCTCATCGGACTTGCTGGCGGCATCGGCGATGCCGATGACACGGAGCCTGCGTCGTGGGCGGTGCGGGCGGCGTAGAGGGAATCCTCGCAGACAACGCACCGGTCGGGGTCAGTGCCGCCCAGGCGTGCAAGGGTCTGGAAAAATACATCCGTCCTGCTCTTGTGGAGTGCCCCCTGTGCCTCCACATAGAAGTCGAAATATTCATCGATGCCCAAACGGGTGAGCACGGTGCGGCACTGGGCGCTCCAGGTGTTGGAGCAGATGCACATGCGGGCACCCTCGGCCTTCAGGCGGGCCAGCAGCTCCCGCACGCCGGGCTTGAGCGCCACGGTCTCGTAGAGCTTTGTGATAACATCCCACATCACATCGTTGTAGTCCTCCATTTTCAGGGGCAGGTCATACTCCCGGATGAGGTAGGCCGCGCCATCGGCCATGCCCATGGTCAGGAGCGTTTTGTGGAGGTCAGATTCTGGGGTGCGGCCATAGCGGGCCAGCAGGGCATCGGGCGCACCCTCCCATACCACGGTCATGCTGTCGGTCAGGGTGCCGTCCATATCAAAGATCCAGTTGTTGCAGTGCATTGTTTTACCTCCACCATCGTTTCACACAAGTTAACAAAATTATACCATGGATTTTGTTCCAAAAACAGGGAGAATTTTTCCGGAAAATATGGTATACTTTTGACAGATTTCCAAAGAATGACTAGGAGGCGTTCCAGATGGCACAGAATGATACCCCGGTCAAGGCACTGGTGCTGGCAGGCGGCGGTGCGCGCGGCAGCTATCAGGTGGGTGTGTGGCGTGCCCTGACCGAGCTGGGCTGGCGGCCCCAGATCATCACCGGCACCAGTGTGGGCAGCCTGAACGGTGCCATGTTTGCGCTGGACCTGTACGAAACGGCCCGGGATATGTGGATGAGCATCCGCAGCCAGGATGTGATGGAACTGCCGGAGGAAAACGCCGACCTCTCTGAGCTGCACGCCTTCCTGCGGGAAGTGGTGCGGGACGGCGGCATGGACGTGACCCCGCTGGAAGAGATCGTGGAGCGGGTGCTGGATGAGGATGCCCTGCGGGCTTCGCCCATCCGGTTCGGCCTTGTCACCGTGGAAAAGCGGGGGCTGAAGCCCCGGGAGCTGACGCTGGAGGATATCCCGGCGGGCAAGGTGAAGGATTACCTGCTGGCCTCTGCCGCCTGTTTCCCCGCCCTGCGGGCAAAGCAGATCGACGGGGTGCAGTTCCTGGATGGCGGCTACCGGGACAATATGCCCACCGCGCTGGCCCAGAAGATGGGCGCGGAGGAGCTGGTCTGTGTTGATCTGGAAGGGGTGGGCATCACCCTGCCAACCGCACCGGCCTGCCCACCACCATGATCCGCAGCTACTGGGAGCTGGGGGACATCCTCCACTTTGACCCCGATACCGCCAGACGGAACATGGAACTGGGCTACTACGATACCCGCCGCGCCATGGGATACCTGCGGGGCTGCGCCTATGCCGTTTCCACCAGCGCCGAGAGCTGTGAGGATGCCGCCGCCTTTGCGTGGAAATTCCAGCAGGTGCAGAAGGCGGTACGGGAAAAATACCCCGTGACCCTGACAGCGGATGCGGCCCTGCTGCTGGCCAACATGAAGGATGCCCAGCTGGCCCCGCTGGAAGCTGCCGCCGAGGATGCGGGCGTGGACCCCACCGTGTTCTATACCACCCGGACACTGGCGGAAGCTTTTTGGAAAAATGCGACCGGGAGCGCATCGAGAGCTTTGCGCCCCTGTTTGAGGGCAGCGGCAATGCGGCACAGGCCGCACGGGCCGCTCTGCTGCCCAATACGTTCTTACAGGCATTGGTCTGCCGTGCCCTTACCGGCCGATACTGCCGGAGGTGATCGAAGAATGAAGGTCTATCAGGGACACAGCGCCTCGCCGGGCCTTGTGATGGGACAGGTGAGCCGGCTGGAGCGCTGGCACGAAAATTTTTCTGCCGGGCCGTTCAACGCGGAACGGGAACAGCGCCTGCTGGAAAACGCTGTCCGGACAGCCCAGCGTGAGCTGGACGGCATGGCAGACCGCAGCGGCCCCACGGAGCAGGCCATCTTCCTGTTCCAGAGCATGATGCTGGAAGACGAAGGCTTTATGAACGAGGTCAAATTCCAGATCAAGGCGGGCATCAGCGCTGCCGAAGCCATGTACCGTGTGGGCAACCGCTATGCAAAGCAGCTTGCTGCCATGGAGGACAACGCTACATGCAGCTGCGCAGTGCAGATATTCTGGATGCCGCCCGCCGCGTGGTGAACGTGCTGACCAACCGTCCCCGGGTCTGGCTGGCACTGGATCACCCGGTGATCCTGGCGGCAGAGATGCTGATGCCCAGCGATCTGTTCAGCGTTCCGGCGGGGATGATCCTGGGCATCATCACTTCGGAGGGCAATAAGCAGAGCCACGCGGCGATCATTGCGCGGGCCATGCACATTCCCGGTGTGGTGCAGGTGGGACGGGAGTTTCTGGACGACTGCGACGGCCGCACTGTGGTGCTGGATGCCAACAACGGCGAGTGCATCCTGGACCGGATGCCAACACCCGTCAGCAGGCGGTCAGCCGCATCTGCGAGCTGCAGTGGGAGAGCGAGGAAGCCGCCCGCATCAGCGCCCTGCCCAATCGGACAAAAGATGATGTGCCGTTTGAGCTTCTGGCCAACTGCTACGGGCAGGAGGATATTGAATCGGCGCTGCAGGCAGGCGCTTCCGGCGTGGGCCTGCTGCGCAGCGGCTACATGATGCTGCCGGGCCGCCCGGTGGACGAGCAGGAGCAGTTCGTGTTCTATCAGTCCTGCCTTGCCGCCGCAAAGGGCGGTGTGGTAACGGTGCGCACCTTTGATTTTGGTGTGGACCGCGCCATGGCCGATATCCATAGGGGGCTGGAATCCTCCAAGCTGGGCCTGCGGGGCATCCGCAGCAGCCTGCGCCAGACCCATCAGTTGAAACGCAGATCTGCGCCCTGCTCCGGGCGGCAGCCCACGGCCCCCTGCGGGTCATGTTCCCCATGGTGACCAACCTCGAGGATTGGGACGAAGCCATGCGGCTGGTAGCGCACTGCCGCCAGCTGCTGCGGGAGCGCGGGGAGGAGTTTGACCCGGATACGCCCTTTGGTGTGATGTTCGGGGTGCCCTCGGCCTGCCTGACGGCAGAGGAATTCGTGGAGCATGGGTGCAATTTCTTTCTCATCGAGACGAACGACCTGACCCAGTACACCCACGCGGTGGATCGGGATATCTCCATTGCCGAGCGCTACTACCGCCCGGCCAGCCACGCAATGAAAAAGCTCATCCGCATGGTGGTGGAGGCTGCCCGGGAGGGCGGGATCCCCGTGACCATCTGCGGCAGCGCGGTGGGCAATCCGGCCAACACCCTGCAATATCTGCAGCTGGGCCTGCGGAGCTTCTCGGTCAGCCCGCAAAACCTCATTGAGGTGAAAAAAGCGCTGATGAACGCGAGAATAGAGTAAACAAAAAGGACGGCGTAAGCGTCCCTTTTGTATATGTGGAAATAAAAATTACTCCAGGTTGCCCGTCAGGTCATCACGGCAGAGAGCACCGCCAGCGGGGCGGTCTCGCACCGGAGGATGCGGGGGCCAAGGCCGACCGTTTTCACACCGGCATTGGCGGCCATTTCGGCCTCTTCCGCGGCAAAGCCGCCCTCGGCACCGGTGATGAGGGCGATCTTCAGCCGCTGGCCGTCGGCAGGCTGTGCGTCTGCCAGCAGCTGGCGCAGGGGAGCGCCGCCCAGCTCGTAGCAGAAGAGCACGAGGTCGTACCCTTCCAGACTGCGGCAGAGGGCCCCGAAGTTGGGCAGGGGCAGGGCGACATCCGGCAGCACGCCCCGGCCGCACTGCTTGGCGGCTTCAAAGGCGATGCGGTTGTAGCGCTCGTTTTTCTGCTCCTCCTTTTGGGGGCAGCCACGCAGTACCGGCTGAAGAAGGGCACAAAGTGGGTGCAGCCCAGCTCCACGCCGTGGCGGATGACCTGTTCCAGCTTGTCCTGCTTGGGGTAACCCACGAACAGGGTCACTTCCACGCTGGGCTCGGCGGCGCTGGGATAACCCGGCTCCACGCTGAACTCCACCGTCTCCGGCCCGAAGCCGGTGATGGTGGCGGTGTATTCCACGGCGTTGCCGTCACATAAGATGACAGTGTCCCCCAGCTTGCCCCGCATCACGCGGGAAAGATGATGGGCATCGGCCCCCCGCAGGTGGCGGTGCCGTTGGAGATTTCGGTTGTAAAGTAGCGATGCGGCATAAAAATAAACTCCTGTTTCCCTCATTACCGGCAAAACTGGCCGGTATGCCAAGGGCTCCCCTACTAGGGGAGCTGGCGCGAAGCGCCTGAGAGGTTTAATTCGTCTTTTTACAAATAATGCACTCCCAGCCGCGCTTCTCCTTCACTTCCTGCACGGTCAGGCCGGCGGCTTCCAGAGCGGCGATCACCTCGTCCTTGCGGCTGTCGATGATGCCGCTGGCAATAAAGGTGGCGTTTTCGGCCATCAGCCGGGCACGGCGGGGGCAAGGCTGATGATGGCGTTTGCCACGATGTTGGCGGTGATGATATCGTACCTGCGCTGGCCTTGTCGGACAGGTCACCCACCAGAACGGTCAGCTTGTCGGCCACGCCGTTCAGGGCGCATCTCCTCCTGCGGTGCGCACGGCCACGGGGTCGATGTCCACACCTTCGGCACGGCCTGCGCCCAGCTTGAGGGCGGCAATGGCAAGGATGCCGCTGCCGGTGCCGATGTCCAGCACCCGCTCACCGCCGCGCACCCGCTCATCCAGCGCTTCCAGCAGAGGCTGGTGGTCTCGTGGCCGCCGGTGCCAAAGGCAAGGCCGGGGTCAAGGATCAGCTTGACGCGGTCGGTGTCGTACTCCTGCCAGGAGGGCACGATGGCCAGCCGTTTGCCAATGTCCATGGGTGGTAGTATTTGCGCCAGCCGTTCTGCCAGTCTTCCTGCTCCACGCCCTCGGTCTCCACGGTATAGGCGATGCCCGCCGCTTCCATCCGGGCCTGAATGAGGGCCAGCGTCTCCACGGGGGAAGCGCCCGGCTCCAGATACATGTGGATGATCACGGTATCACGGGGCTTGTCCAGCAGCTCCTGCTCGATCAGATCCACGTGGGCGATCTCGGCCACCTGCTGCTCGATGTCGCTGTAATCCTCGATATAGATGCCGCCTTCGGCGATCATGGTGGCAACGGCCTCGGCGTTGTCGGCATCGGCCTTGGCCACGGTCAGGCGGATATCTGTCCATTCCATAAAAAAGAACCTCCCTGGGTCTTGTGTTTTCTATTTATAAGTATAGTACCCGATTCCGGCGCGGGATGCAAGCGGTTTGGGAGAAAGGGCAAAAGAAAAGTTTTTTCAAAATCCTGCTCTGAAGTGCGCAATAATTCCAAAAAGTTTTTCACGAAAGATGCGAATTCAAGGATTTTTGGTGCAAAATTGCGAAAACAGGCGTGAACCCTATTTCTTTTTTTCGGAGGATGTGTTAAAATATTGTTACGCAATTATGGACAGCCTGCAACCAGAGGCCTCCATAACAACAACATTCTTTAAGGAGGAATGTGTCTTATGATGAAGTATCTCCAGAAACTGGGCAAAGCTCTGATGCTTCCCGTCGCTGTGCTGCCGATCTGCGGCATCCTGATGGGCCTTGGCTATGCCCTGGCCCCGGGTGTCATGGGTGTCCCCGGTGCTGCAACCTCCGGCGCAGCTTACACTGTTGGCTTCCTGCTGGTCAAGGCAGGCGGCGCTCTGATCGATAACATGGCATGGCTGTTCGCCATTGGTGCCGCTGTTGGTCTGGCTGATGACCACGACGGTACCGCTGGTCTGGCTGGCCTGGTCAGCTACCTGATGATGCAGCAGCTGCTGAGCCCCGGCGTGGTCAGCATGGTGCGCACCCTGGAAGAGGGCACCGCTACCTACATCGCTTTCCAGAAGGTGGCCGGCAACTCTTTCATCGGCATCCTGGCCGCTGTGGTGGGTGCAGCCTGCTACAACAAGTTCAAGAGCACTCAGATGCCTGACTGGCTGGCATTCTTCTCCGGCAAGCGCTTCGTTGCAATCGCCACCGGCTGATCTCCATCGTTGTTTCTGTCGCTCTGCTGTTCGTCTGGCCCGTCATCTTCGATGCACTGGTCGCCATTGGCAGAGGCATCGCAGGCATGGACGGCATCGGTGCTGGCATCTACGCTTTCCTGAACCGTCTGCTGATCCCCACCGGCCTGCACCACGCTCTGAACAACGTGTTCTGGTTCGACACCATCGGCCTGGGCGACCTGTCCCACTTCTGGGCAGGCGAGACCTCTGCTGATGTGGGCTGGAGCCTGGGTATGTACATGTCCGGCTTCTTCCCCTGCATGATGTTCGGTATCGCCGGTGCTGCACTGGCCATGGTCCGTACCGCCAAGAACAAGAAGGCTGCCATCGGTCTGGTTCTGTCCGCTGCTATCTGCGCCTTCGTCTGCGGCGTTACCGAGCCCTTCGAGTTCGGCTTCATGTTCCTGTGCTTCCCGCTGTACGTTGTGTACTCCGCTCTGTACGGCATCTTCACCATCATCACCTACTACTCCGGTTTCCGTGCTG
>ENA-OQCX01000118-OQCX01000118.1-human-gut-metagenome-genome-assembly--contig:-NODE-118-length-40644-cov-2.659501_pt1 | contig 40644 bp, 34 predicted proteins | sample MGYA00242762_ERZ504587 | MGnify/ENA primary metagenome ERZ504587 (study PRJEB26092, sample SAMD00036337) | human gut metagenome | host: Homo sapiens | study: EMG produced TPA metagenomics assembly of...
ATGTAAAAAAAGAAATATAGTTATTTGGGGCTGGCTTTGGCATTCTGTTTTACAGGCTTGGCTATGATTTGGATAAAATGCCCGAGGGAGTATTGTCTACGGCCGAACCGTTTCGCAGTACAGGCGAAATAAGAAACTATATAGACCGCTATTATGAATTTGGTGTCCGTACGCAAGGTTCATGGCTGGTGGTGGAGGTGGTATTGCCGGTAATGATGTTAACAGTGATAATTTGGCATCTGCTGCTGTCAATTCGCGCCTGATGGGATTAACTTCGTTGAGCAATGCGGTGGCTTTAGATAATTATACACATATTCGTAACATTAATTTTTTGATAAATAATGCCGGTGACTGTCCGGAAAAAGGCAGTGTAGAGTATAATCATCTGATGGGTGAGGCCTATTATTTCCGTGCTTGGTTTTATTATTCCATGTTTTCAGACTATGGTCGGTTGGCATGGGTAGACACCCCGCTAGAACCAAATCTGGAAGTAATGATGTTGCCTCGCGAGAGCCGTACATTTATTGCCGATAAGATTTTGGCAGATTTGGATATGGCTATTTCACTGATGAAGGAGCAGAATAATTCGTCATCCATGCGTCTGCACAAGGATGTAGCCCGTGCGTTGAAGAGTGAAGTCGCTCTCTTTGAGGCTACATGGGAAAAATGGCATTATGCTAAGGAAAAAACAAACCCGAAAAGTTTTATGATACGGAACTTGGAGAGGCAGAGTTAATGGCAAAGATAGACAACTATTTGGATCAGTCTATCGCTGCTGCTGAAGAAGTGCGTCAACGGGGAGTATGGAAAATATATAATACCGGAAATGTGGAGAATGATTATAGGAGCATTTTTGAAACTCCTGATCTGACTGCTAATCCTGAAATTCTTTGGTTTAAGATGTATGATGGAGATCAGGTGGGCAATAGTGTCACTCGTTATTTGAATACAGGTGGAGGTAATGTGGGGGTTACAGCATCTTTAGTAGATGATTATTTGACGATAGACGGCCGGCCTTTGGTTGGGAAAGAGCTTCTTGATGCCAAGCGTGTCTATCCTACGGAGTTGCTTCCTACTGTCCGAGACCCCCGTTTGTCGCAGACTGTGGCCTTGCCTGGACAGCGCATGCAACCTGCTGGCTGGTAATCCGTACGTTGTCGGTTTCCCCTCGTTGGCTGGCGATGGTTCAGCATTTGGAACGAACATGACCGGTTATGTGATGTTGAAACATGTACAGATAGATTATACTGGAGATTATATCTCGGAATATAAAGGCTCTACTCCTGCCATTCAGTTCCGTTACGCTGATGTTTTGTTGAATTATGCGGAAGCGCTGGCCGAGAAGAACGGGGCGGCTAATGCGGGCAAGATTATAGAGATATTGCATCCTTTGCGCGAGCGTGCCGGTATGCCGGATATTGATTTCGACCGTGAATATAATACTTCTGCGGAGTATCCGTTTAGAAATCTGGATAAATATATCCAAGCTGTACGCCGCGAACGCCGGGTGGAAAAAGCATTGGAAGGTCGTCGGGTATTTGATATCATGCGCTGGGCCGCTGCCGAGGAGTTGATTATAGGTAACCGCGCACATGGTGCTTTGTTTATAGCAGTAACTTGCCGGAACAATACGGGCCAGAGTTGAAATATGACCAGGCATCTGGAAATAATATGTTTTTGACAGGCAGCCCTGATGATGCTGAACGTTACATATTACCGGTGCCTCCTTCTACAATGCCGAATGGATGGCAGTTTAAACCGAACCGGGATTATTTGTTGCCTATCCAGGAGCGTATGATTAATGTAATGGATGGCATGTGGGAACAGAATCCCGGTTGGTAAGGAAGTGATGAATGAATCCAAAGTTATATAAAAATGAATAGAATAACCAGTAGTGTATTGTATTCTTTGACGGGAGCAGCGATGTTGTCATCGCTGCCTTCCTGCAAGGTAAAGAAAGAGAGCGACGGGAATGAGAAAAAAAGCATGAATATTGTGTATATCATGTGTGATGACCATTCTTTTCAGACTATCAGTGCATATGACCAACGTTATATGCAGACACCCAATATTGACCGGATAGCCAATGAAGGGGTCCGTTTCACAAATAGTTTTGTGGCAAACTCCCTGAGTGGTCCCAGCCGTGCCTGTATGCTGACCGGTAAACATAGTCATGCCAATGGATTTACGGATAATACCACCACATTTGACGGTAACCAGCAGACTTTCCCGAAACTGCTTCAGGCTAATGGCTATCAGACTGCTATGATCGGTAAATGGCATCTGGTATCTGAACCTACCGGATTTAATTATTGGGACATCCTGATAGGACAAGGGGATTATTATAATCCGAAATTTATTAAAAATGGCGAACGGGTACAAAGGGAAGGCTATGCTACCAATATTGTGACAGATTTGGCAATAAATTGGATGGACAGCATCCGGGACAAGAGTAAACCATTCTGTCTTTTTATTCATCATAAGGCGCCTCATCGTACCTGGATGCCTGATCTTTGTGACCTTGACTTGTATGATGATGTAACTTATCCGATGCCAGAGAACTTCTATGATAAATATGAAGGCAGAATTCCTGCATCCAAGCAGGAAATGAGCATTATAAAGGATATGGATTTGGTGTATGATCTGAAGATGGCGGACAAAGAGAATGAGATCCATACCACAACGGGACTGGAAGAAGCGGGCAGAAATATGTATAATGCTCTGAATCCGGAACAGAAGGCTGTTTGGGACAAGCATTATGATCCTATCATTGCCAAATTCAAACAGGATAAGTTAACGGGTAAGGCTTTGGCTGAGTGGAAATATCAGCAATATATGCATGATTATATGCGGGTTATCCATTCCATAGACCGTAATGTGGGGCGTGTTTTGAAGTATTTGGAAGAGAACGGATTGATGGAAAATACGATGATTGTCTATACTTCCGACCAGGGATTCTATATGGGAGAACATGGTTGGTTTGACAAGCGTTTCATGTACGAAGAGTCTTTCCGTACCCCCTTGCTGGTCCGTTTGCCGGGAGGAAAGAAAGGTGATGTTGATGAGATGGTGCAAAATATTGATTATGGTCCTACTATATTGGACCTTGCAGGGGTGGAGGTACCGGCAGATATGCATGGAGTTTCTTTCTTGCCTTTGCTGAAGGGGGAGAAAGTGCCTGACTGGCGTAAATCATTGTATTATCATTTTTATGAATACCCGGCTGAACATGCTGTCCGCCGCCATTATGGTGTACGTACAGAACGTTATAAATTGATGCATTTTTATAATGACATAGACTGTTGGGAACTATATGATTTACAGGAAGATCCTATGGAGATGCATAATATCTACGGACAACCTGGAACGGAAGAGTTGGTTAAAGAATTGAAGACGGAATTATTACGTCTCCAAGTTCAGTATGATGACCCTATTCGTAACATTTACAAGGATTGACAACCTAATCTGACCTAAATTTAACATAGCATGAAGTATTCCCGGTCTTTCTGTTTTCAAGAAGGTCGGGAATCTTTTTTTCTATAATCGGACGGACTCATTCCCATTGCATTTTTGAATACAGTGCTGAAATTGCGTGAATGCTTGAATCCTGACTGTTCTGCTACTTCGCTTATGGACAGTGTGGTGGCATCTAGTAATTTACGGGCATATTCCAAACGGCATTTTATGATGTATTCACTGATGCCTATATCCATCATTCCTTTAGTCTTGTTGTAGAGTGACGCACGGCTCATTCCCATTTGCTTTGCTATGAAATTGACATCCATATCCACATTGCTGATATTTTCATTGACAATGCGGCTGAATTGAAGCATCAGCTGCTCATTGATGTGATTCAGATTTTCTTGTTTGGGTATAGGGATATCTATGGTGGCATAGTGCTTTTTCACGATGTTGTGATTATGCATGATATTCTGTATCTGGATAGAAAGTAAATCCATGTCAAACGGTTTGGTTATATAGGCTTCTGCTCCTGTTTTGTATCCTTCTTCTATACTGGCGTCATCGACACAGGAAGTAAGCAGTATCACAGGCATATAGTTTAAGTCTGGTTTTTGTTTGATATAGCGGCATAGTTCAAATCCGTTCATGCGGGGCATTTTGACATCACTTAATACAATTTGGGGGCGTTGTGACGTAAGGATAGGAAGAGCTTCCATGCCATCATGAGCTTCATACACTTCTTCAAACAGAACTTGTAGGTTGCAAATCAGGTAATTACATAAGTCGCGATCATCTTCCACTATTAGAATAGAATGAAATTTCTCTATGCTGTCTTGTTGAGGTTGTTTGTAATCGATGTCGGCTGATAGATGCAATGCATCATTCAAATAGGTTTGAGGTGTAGATTGAATGTCGGCGGCTTCCTGTCTATACGGTAATGTGAAAAAGAAAGTCGCTCCTTTGGTTTCATTATTTTGGGCTCCGATGATGCCTCCGTGCATTTCTACCAGTTGTTTGGCGTATGACAAGCCGATTCCGTTACCTTGAAAGCTATGTTTACCCTGATAGAAGCGAGTGAATAAATTGGCTATATCTTCTTCTTGAAGACCTATTCCCTCATCTTTTATAGTTACCCGTACACGGCTTCCATTACCTTCGAGGTAAGTGGAAACAGTGACAGTAGAATTTTCTTCGCTGAATTTATAGGCATTTGTCAATAGGTTGTTAACGACGATTTCACATTGACTGCGGTCAAAATACATAGTTTCTATGGTAGTGTCAGGAGTAAATGCCAATGAGATATTACGTAACGAAAGTTCATCCTTGAAATCATTTAGGATACTTTGCAACCATTCGTTGAAGGGCGTGGAAGACATGCGCAGGATATTTTTCTCTACTTCCATCTTGCGCATATTCAGAATCATGTCAATGATGTTTTTCATTTGTCGTGCTTGCTTGAACGCACCATATAGTTTGCCACGGAGTTCATAGGGGATTTGTTTGCTGTTTGTAAGTTGTTTCAACGGTGTATAAATTAAGGTTAAAGGGGTACGCAGTTCATGGTTGATATTGATCAAAGCTTTCACTTTTTCCTTGTAGATGGTACGTTCCTGTTCCTTGTATTTCCGTTTCAGTTGACGGTCGTGAGCTTTTATGATATAGATAATGAAAAGAATGATGATGACCGCACATAATAGGATGAACCAGGATTGTTGCCACCACGGAGGAAGGACAGTGAATTTCAGCAAAGTGAATTCAGGACTCCAGCTACCATCGTTCTGTGTACATTGAACCGTTATTTTATAGTCGCCCGGAGAAATGGTATGTAAAACAAGATGGGGACGGGATGTTTCTGTGTATTCTGTGTTCAGCCTTTTATGCGGAACCGGTAGATGCGCTTGTGAAATACATTTCCCCCTTCCAGTTGTGTATGTATTTTTAGGGAGGAGAAATTATAAGGAATTTCCATAGTTGATCGGGGGATGAAGTGAACTGTTGTGCCGTTCAATGCTATTTCTTGCAACTTAAGTGTGATGGGAGGTGGAGCCGAAGCTGGTTTTAAAGCTTTGTTGATTCGTACCAATCCCTCGGAGCCACCCATGTATATGTTGCCGTCACTTGCCACCAATGCAGGTTTGGCTAAAAAGTCGTTAGGTAATATGCCGTCCATCTCATTGTAGATGACAAAATGATTTTTATGTGGATTATAAGCGTATATGATTCCCAATGACCCCATCCATACGATGCCTTCATGGTCAATGACTAAAGAAGTGATTACGTCATTTCCATCGGGTAGCTTTAATGGCTCTTTACGGTTTGAGGGCAGGTGAATTCTGGTGACTCCATTAGGTTCGGCTATCCATAGAGTCCCTAAAGAATCAATGCTTGCAGCTAATATCTGGTTATTTCTCTCATAAGCTATGGTTTCGTATTCGTTTTTCTCTTTGTTGTATTGGAATACATTGTTTCGGTCATGAAAAATGGATAAGTACGGTATTTTCCAATATAGATCCAAGAATATTGTAATTGTTTGTTCTTGAAGTGGATGGGAATAAGTTGTTGGCTTCCGGGAATATATCGGTAAAAAGCATTACCGTATAGTTCTATTTCGTTCCGATCATTAACTCGTATATTGGTGGGTGCACTGGAGCTTGCCAGCTTTGCTTCTGCATCTTTGTCCGGAAGAGAGAAGTGCTGGTAGTTTCCTGTCTTTTTATTGAAGCGGAAGATTCCTTTTGAAAAACTGGATGCTAGCAGTTCGGTTTCGGATAAAGGGCAAATGGATACTATTTTTTCTCCCAATGTTTGCGGATAGTGGGTAAAACGTTCCGTTTGCGGGTCAAAGCAGTTGATACCGCCTCCGTCCGTACCAATCCAGATCCGTCCGTCTTTATCTTCCCATAGGCATAAGGGGCATTTGTCGGACAAGCCTGAGGCTGGGTTTTGTGCAGCTTTGGTATAGGTAGTGATAAAACCTTTTTCTGCTCCTAGTACGCCTTCCCGCACCATACCTATCCACATGTGGTTGTTGCTGTGACATAGGCATGTGACTGAATTGGCAGGGAATTGCCGGTTTTCTTTGTTTGATAAGATTTGGATATCATGAGTGTCCGGATAGATTATATTCACTCCGCCGCCATCTGTTGCCAGCCAAATGGCTTTATCCCACTCTGTTATATCAAGAACGATATCGTTGCTCAAGTTTGAATTACGGGTATTATAGGAGGTCAGCAGTTGTCCATCCTGATTATAACATTTTACTCCTTGCCCGTAGAAGGAGACCCAGTAACGTCCGGAGGAATCCTTATATAGATCGTATGCATTGGATGATTCACCGAATGGAGAATCAGTTATTTCTCCTGTATGTTTATTTAATAGCTTTATTTCCCATGCATTGTTTATTATCAGGTAATGAGTGGAGTCGAAAGGCTCCATCTTGATAATATGGATTCCTGTTGTTTTTAAAGGGATTGCTTTGGAATGTTTTAATTCTTTTTCATATACAAGCAATGTGTCGGTTACAGGTATCAGCAGCTTGCTTCCTTCAGTTGTTATAATGGAAGCTTTTACCGGCTGATTATGTCGCAGAAAAAATTTGCAGGGAATCTTTCTCATATTCATAATAACTGATTCCTTGTGAGGTGATCGCCCATATCCGTTCTTCATTATCTCCGAAAATATCGTTGATGTAATGGCTGTTTTTACGTAATAAATACGGTAGATTATATTTCTTGATTTTTTCTCCATTGAAACGATATATTCCTTGAGTGGTTCCGACCCATAATGAACCGTTTTTGTCATCGTATAGGGATATAATAGAGGTTGGAAGTCCTTCTTTAATAGAAAGTTGTTTAAAATGATAATAAGGACGGTTGATGGAATAAGTCTTTATGATAAAACAACATAGAACCAGGATTACATAGACGGTTTTTCTCATTCAGATAAGGTCTTAAAACAAATATTTGTACAAATATAAGAAATAGGTTTTGAAATTCAAAGCGAAAAGAGGATATTGATAACCGAATGGCTGTGATATTATATATAATTTGTCATTCTGAACAGATGTAAAAGATAACATAGTGTTCAGAATGACAAAATAGATTGAAAAATGAGGGGGATTTGTCTGACTGTTTTTTTGTCCTTATAAGGGGATTTTTTTCAGTTTTTCATTCTCAACCATTACTTTATATGTCCTTTCCTTTAGTTGTCTTAAAGGTAAAAGTCAGGTTACCATATCTCAGATTGCAGGGCTCACCGGCTTGACAGAATGACGGCTTCTTTTAATTTCCATCCTGCCAGATAATGTCAATTTCAAAGTTACCTTTGGCACACAGCCCCTTGACAGAACCTTCTTTCCATGCGTCTGGCAAGGCTGGGAGTAATTGGATGAATCCCATGTGACTTTGCAACAACATTTCTGTGATACCGGCAGTTCCGCCAAAGTTACCGTCAATCTGGAAAGGCGGATGGGTATCCCATAAGTTGTCCAAAGTTCCATTTTTTAGTAAGTTGCCAAATAGTTTGTAGGCGTGGTTGCCGTCTTGCAGACGTGCCCATTGATTCAGTTTCCATCCCATGCTCCAGCCGGTAGCTCCGTCACCGCGGTGTTCTAAAACAACTTTGGCGGCATTGGTTAATTCGGGAGTAGTAATTGGTGAAAGGGTGTGGCCCGGATGCAGTCCGAATAAATGGTTGACGTGACGATGCTCGTCTGTGGGATCGTCTATGTCTGTTGACCATTCCATTAACTGACCATAACGTCCTATTTGATAGGGTACAAGATGTTTCAGTACATATTGCCATTGTTTACGGTCTTTGGAATCGACACCCAGTGCTTTGCTGGCATCAATGGCGTTGAGTAATATTTCGCGGATTACAGCATGTACAAAAGTAGCTCCTTGGTCTACAGGTCCATGCTCGGGAGAAGTGGAAGGAGCAGCAGTGTAGGTCCCGTCCGGTTTATGCCATAAATAGTCTACAGCAAAGTTGGCACTGCTCTTGATAAGATCATAGCCTACTTCTTTCAGGAATTTTTTGTCTCGGGTGTAATCATAATATTCCCAAATGTGAGTTGCCAGCCAGGGACCTGCCATCGGGTTAAAGTTCCAGGACATATTTTCATCGGTCAAAGGGGAAGTAAATCCGAAAATGTTTCCGGATATGGAGCTGTCCATCCGCGTGCGCCGAAATAGGCTTGGGCTGTTTTTTCTCCCGGCTTTACCAAGGTACGGATGAAGTCTATCAAAGGCCATACACATTCGTTCAGATTGGTGGAGCAAGCAGGCCAGTAGTTCATCTGGATATTGATATTATTATGGTAATCTACATGCCATGGGCCATCTACCCCGTTGGCCCACATTCCTTGCAGGTTGGCCGGGAGATTGCCGGGGCGTGAACTGGCAATTAATAAGTATCGTCCGAACTGATAATAGATTTCTTCCAGCCGGTAGTCCGGATTTCCTTTGCGATAGCGTGCCAGACGTTGATGGGTGGGAAGATCTGTAACGGCAGGATATTGCAAGGTCATAGGAGCATGGGGGTTCAGTTGTAGTTTGACTCTGCCAAACAGTTGGGTATAGTCCGTTTTGTGTCGCTCGCATAATTCGTTGTAATTTTTGGCAGCGGCAGCGTCTAGCATGGCCAGGGTTGTTTGGTCCGGATCAGGACCGACATACGTCTTGGGGTCTTTGAAGTCTGGATTGAAGTTGAGTTTATAATCGGTATCTGCGGTCAGCAGAAAAATGACTTCATCCGCATTGCGGACAATGAATTTGCCATCAGTCGTGTTCAGGCTTCCTCCTTTGTTTATGGCTTGTATGCGGAGAGCAAATTTCATTTGGTTGTTTTTGAGGCGACCGGTATAGAGCAAACGATTGGGACCGTCTGTTTTGATATCACCTATGGCTTCAGGGTTGCTGCCATAGCTGAATATCAGGTTTTGCATGCCGGGACGGTTGGCTGTGAACTTCAGTACCATCACGCTGTCGGGGTAGGAAACGAAGTATTTACGCTCGTAGTTCACTTCATCTTTGCGAAAACTGACTATTGCCATGGCCGAGTCAAGAGACAGGATGCGTTTATAATCGGTCATACCGATTTCACTTAAACCGGTTTCGATGTAAGCTTCTCCCAATGTAGTAAAGGAGCCGAAGCGAAAAGGTGTTTCACGGCTTGGCTCATAATCGGCCAGTCCGTTGAAATTTTTGCAGGTAAGTTCTTCTGCTTTTTTCTGGTTACCGTCTGTAAATGCTTGGCGGATTTCGGGTAACAGGTGTGCCGACTCTTTATTTACGTTCCAATAATAAGCTGCTCCCTTTTCTGTGTTCGGTCCTCCGCGCCATAGTGTCTTTTCGTTTAAAGTGATTCGTTCTGCCGCTATAGATCCCATAACATTGCCTCCCAAACTGCCGTTTCCTATGGGGAGTGAGTTGTTTTCCCATGCTTTGTCTGTTGCAGGAGAATACCAGGAAGCGCGTCCGTCCAAATTATTAGGGGTATCAAACCAGATGCTCAATCCTTTGGTGTAATCTGTACTCTGTGCTTGTAAGGAAGCTGCGAATAAGCTTCCTAAAATGCATAGTTGAAGTTTCTTCATAAATTAATGATATTAGTTAAAGGTATTTCTACAAAAATACAATTAGATTTTTATTTGTGAGAAATGTAATGTTTGAAATTTAGGGTGATTTCCTGTTTTTATAGGTATATCAAGGTTGAAAGATAATTTTCATCGAACATTTCATTGGCGATATCCCACAGATGTTCTGCTGTCAGCATTTCTATCCGTTTGAATACTTCTTCCGGACCTTCAAATTTACCATAGTGCAAGAACGTTTTTCCCATATCCAATGCATTGTTCTCAAAATTGTCTCCGGCAACTCCTATTTGTCCGATGATCTGTTTTTTTGCTGCACTCAGTTGTGAGGAACTTAGTTTGCTGTCACGCAGTTTTTCAATTCTTTATGAACTAGTCCGATGCAACGGTCTGCATCTTCCGGATCAGTTCCGAAATAGATGCAGAACACTCCTGTGTCTGTGTATGAAGTCAGATTGGCTTCTACGTTATAGACCAGCCCCCGGCGTTCGCGCAAGGAAACGTTCAGCCGGCTGTTCATACCGGGTCCTCCCAGCAGATTGTTCAGCAGGTAAAGTCCGGTTCGTTTTTCATTATATGCATTATATCCCCGGCTACCTATCATTACATGGGCTTGATGTGTTTCTTTATTCAGTGTCAATGTCTTAGGAATATAGAGAAAAGGTTCTGTCCGTTGGCGTTCGGTAATGGAAAAAGGGATGTCGCTGTCACTTTCTCTATGGTGCGTATCACTTTCTTAAAGTCTATATTGCCTTGAATGAAAAAGATCATATTGGTAGCTTTGTAAAAACGGGAAGTAAAATTCAAGGCGTGTTCACTTTTGAAACTACGCAATAAGTCCGGTTTGCCCAAAATATTCCTTCCCAAAGGATGATTGGGAAAAATCAATTCCTCAAAATCATCAAAAATCAGTTCTGACGGACTGTCTTCATAACTTTGTATTTCATCAATAATCACTTCCACTTCTTTGTCAATCTCATGTTGTGGGAAGGTGCTGTGAAATACAATATCTGCCAGCAGTTCTGCTGCCCGTGAGAAGTGTTCTACCAGAAAAGCACTGTATATCACTGTTTCTTCCTTATTCGTATATGCATTTAAATCTCCGCCTACATTTTCCATGCGGTTCAGGATGTGCCATGCATGTCTTTTTTGTGTTCCTTTAAAGATAAGGTGTTCCACGAAATGGGCCATTCCCTGTTCCTGTTCGTTTTCATCACGGGTTCCGGCATCGACGGCAAAGCCGCAATAGGCTACATTAGACTGATTGGGAGCGTGAATAATGCGCAGCCCGTTAGGCAAGGTGAAAGTATTGTATGACATTGTTTTTTGCTTCAAATAAGTTTCGGTTGGCAAAAATACAACAAAAGTTATTGCCGTTCTTCAAAAAATGCAGATATTTGTATTTACTAACAGAAAACAAGATGATGGATAAAATTGCTATTTTCTGTTCCGCATCCGAGAATATAGAGCCTGTGTTTTTTGAAAAAGCACGTGAGTTGGGCGTTTGGATGGGACAAAACAAGAAGACGTTAGTGTATGGAGGTGCTAATATCGGATTGATGGAATGTATTGCCAAGGCAGCCAAAGACAACGGCTCGATGATAATGGGAGTTATTCCGACCAAGCTGGAAGAACGTGGACGAGCCAGCGATTTGGTGGATGTGACTTTCCGTACAGATAATTTGAGTGACCGTAAAGATGTGATGTTGAATGAATCGGATGTAGTGATAGCTTTGCCGGGAGGAGTGGGTACACTGGATGAGGTTTTTCATGTAATGGCGGCCGCTACGCTGGACTATCATCGTAAAAAAGTAATTTTTTATAATATAAATGGCTTTTGGAATGGCATTATCGACTTTTTGGCCGGATTGGAGAGGCAGCATTTTGCCCATCATCCGTTGAACAGTTATTTTGCTGTTGCCAATGACTTGAGAGAACTAACCGAACTACTTAAATAATATTCATGTAACCTATTATGATGACATCTATACACGAATTGTTGCAGAAAGAGGCTCAGGCTGTTTTGAATATTCCTATAACTGATGCTTATGAGAAAGCAGTGGAATTGATTGTTGAGCAAATACACCGTAAAAAAGGAAAGCTGGTGACTACCGGTATGGGTAAGGCCGGACAGATAGCTATGAATATAGCTACGACTTTTTGCTCTACAGGTATTCCGGCAGTGTTTTTACATCCCAGCGAAGCTCAACATGGGGATTTGGGGATTTTGCAGGAGAATGATTTGCTGCTTCTGATTTCTAATTCAGGAAAAACCCGTGAAATTGTGGAACTGACACAACTTGCACATAATTTGAACCCAAATTTGAAATATATTGTTATTACCGGAAATGCGGATAGTCCATTGGCCCGGGAGTCTGATATTTGTTTATGCACCGGGCATCCTGATGAAGTGTGTGCTTTGGGTATGACCCCCACAACTTCAACTACAGTTATGACCGTGATAGGTGATATTTTGGTAGTGGAAACCATGAAAAAGACTGGTTTTACCATCGAAGAGTATAGCAAACGCCATCATGGAGGGTACTTAGGTGAGCGTTCACGCGAGTTAAGTAAGTAAAATAAAATAGAACCGGAACGCAAAGGACACAAATAATACAAATAGCATTTTATTAAAGGATTTGTGTCATTTGTGTTCGGTTTTATGTATATAAATCGTAAATATAAAAATGAGAAAAGTAATAGGTATAGGTGAAACCATTCTGGATATTCTTTTTAAAGATAGCCAACCTACGGCAGCTGTTCCCGGTGGCTCGGTTTTCAATGGAATTATTTCATTGGGGCGTTTGGGAGTCAATGTAACTTTTATCAGTGAAACGGGAAATGACAAAGTGGGCGATATCATTCTGAAGTTTATGCGAGAGAATGGAGTAAGCACAGATCATGTGAACGTGTTTCCTGAAGGAAAGTCACCTGTGTCTTTAGCTTTTCTGAATGAACAGAATGATGCTGAATATCTTTTTTATAAAGATTATCCACGGTTGAGGCTGGATGTGACAATGCCTGAAATACATCGGGATGACATTGTGATGATCGGCTCTTATTATGCTGTAACGCCTCAATTGCGTGATAAGGTGAAAGAACTGTTGGATAAAGCTCGTGAAAAAGGGGCTATCATTTATTATGACGTGAATTTCCGCAGTACTCACAAGAACGAGGCGATAAAGCTGCTTCCTGTTATTCTTGAGAATTTTGAATATGCTGATATCATTCGCGGCTCCGTTGAGGATTTTGAGAATATGTTTGGTTTGACAGATGCGGATAAGGTTTATAAAAGTAAGATTGAATTTTATTGTCCGCATTTTATTTGCACGCACGGTGGAAGAGGAATTCGCCTGTATACAAAGAATATAAAAAAGCATTATGAAGTGGATCCTTTGCAGACTGTCAGTACGGTGGGAGCCGGAGATAATTTTAACGCCGGAGTAGTTTTCGGATTGCTAAAATATCGTATCCGCCGGGATGATTTGGATGAACTGTCGGAAGATGACTGGGACCATGTGATTCGTTGTGGAAAGGATTTCAGTGCCGATGTTTGTATGAGTTTGAATAATTCGATTTCAAAAGAGTTTGCTGCCGGTTACAGATAAATCGGATAGCTCTCATTGTTTTAAACTCTTTTATTATGTATGAGAACCTTTAAATTAATAGCAGGTCTTTCCTTTTTGCTGCTGATGGTTGCCTGTCAGGACAAAAAGCGGTCTTCGCAGATTGAGGTAGCGGAGAATGAATCGAAATATGTGGTTTTGGCATATGTCACCTCATGGGGAGAAAGTACGCCTGATCCGGCATGTTTGACTCATATTAATTATGCGTTCGGGCATGTTACAGATAATTTCAAAGGAATACGTATAGATAATGAACCACGTTTGCAAATGGTAGTAGGGCTGCGTGAAAAAAAACCGTCTTTGAAAGTTTTGCTGTCCGTAGGCGGGTGGGGAAGCAGTCGGTTTAGTGAGATGGCACAGACAGATAGTACACGTATGGCGTTTGCCGCAGATTGTAAACGGGTGATAGACCAGTTTGATTTGGACGGAATTGATATAGATTGGGAATATCCCGGTATAGGAACTGCCGGTGTATCTTTTTCGCCGGAAGATACTGATAACTTTTCTTTGTTGATGAAGGATATACGCCATGCTATCGGTAAAGACAAACTGCTGACCATTGCTACACAGGCAGGTGCCAAATATTACAACTTAAAGGCTGTCGAACCTTATGTGGATTATGTCAATATCATGACATACGATATGGAGGAATCTCCTAATCACCATTCGGCCTTGTACCGTTCGGAAATGACTGAGGAATGGTCTTGCGAGGATGCGGTTGCCGCCCATGTTGCCGCAGGTTTTCCTGTCGGACGCTTGGTATTGGGTATTCCGTTCTATGGGCATGGGACTAATGAAGCTCCAGAATTATTGGATTATCGTCATATTATCGTTTTGGATTCTTTACAGAGTTGTTGGGATAGTGCGGCACAAGTTCCTTATATGATAAATTCGCAAGGACATGTGGTCGTTAATTATGAGAATGCCCAGTCCATCGCATTCAAGTGCCAGTTCCTGCATCAGAAAGGGATGCTGGGGCTATGTACTGGGACTATGATAGCGATGATGAAAAGGGTACATTACGCCATGCTGTCTATCAAGGTGTAATGAATCCTTGATTCTTTCAGTTTATTTTTTCTTATCTGCATATTTTCTGTAAAGAGGATAAGCCGCTTGCAGTATTTTGTTTTTTAATAAAGGCGGATAGTCGGGATAAACCGATAAAAAAGCTTCTACTTCTTTGTAGGCCGCTTCGCTATCGTGATTCCTTAATAAAGCCCCGACCCAATTGCGAGGGAAAAAGATATCTCCGGTGCGTTGAACTTCTGTCAGTTTTTCCAATGCCGGACGGATATATTTCACCGCATAATCTTGTCTTGTAGGATGATTCAGATAGCTTAAGGTTGTAGCTGCCCAAGCTCAATCCTTCTGTTTTCCGCTTGCAATAAAGATCGGAATAAACTGTCCAATTTTAAAGTATCGGCAGTCATCGCACGTGATATGAAATCGAATTGGCGTAGACGGTCCGGATTGTGGATGCGTTGGCGTTGTGTCTGAAGTATTTCTTTTCCTTGCTCAGGTATGCGCAAGGCCAGTTCGTAGGCCAATGTAGTGTAATCTCTTTCATTTAATTGTTGGACTCTTTCGGTTTCCCATAAGGAATAGAGGCACTGAATCATAGTCGGACTTGCTGCTTCTGTAATCAGAAGGCGTAATAACTGGATGCGACAAGAAGGAATCGGATGAGAATGGCTGAGTTTATAAAGCTCATTTTCTATTTTATCACGTTCTGCCGAAGATATCTCTTGCAGAGGAGAGGACAGGTAATTGGTTAATGTTGAAGCTATCAACGGGTTCTTTTCACAATGTATTCCGTTGAGTAATGCATTCATCCATGCAGTATTCGGAATTCCTTTTGCTTGATAATTTTCATGCATCATCATTAAAACTGCCTGTCGGGTTGTTTCATTGTCTATTTCTTGCCAATGTTCCAGCAGCCAATGGAGACTGTTGTTGTCAGGAACAAACAAACCATATCCTCTCCCGTCCGTATTGGGCAGAATACGGGTGGGGGTAAAGGGTAACGTAATACGGCATAAGCTGTCTGTCAGACTGGCTTCTATCGTTGTGTCCCTTGTTCCGCAAAGGGTGATATTGAATTTTTGAGGCCAGTTTAATCCTCTTTGATATGGATCTTGCTGATGTATGGTCAACTGTTTGTCTGATATTTCGAATTTGATTATCGGCATTCCTTTTTGGTTTACCCATACATCGCTGAAAGCGGCTAGATCTTGCTCTGTTTTACTGTCTAGAATTTGTATCAAGTCATCCCAAGTAGCGTTGGCGTAAGCGTAAGTTTTTAAATATTCTTGAATCCCTTCCCGAAATGCTTCTTTTCCCATTGATTCCACCAGTTTTACCATCATGACAGGAGCTTTGTTATAAATGATCTGTCCATAAATTAATCCTGCATTTTGAAGGTTATCTAGCGGTTGCCGGATAGCAGTGGTTCCGGGTGTACGGTCTTCTGACAAGGATGCGGCTGTATAAGTCTTCATCCAATTCAGCTGGTGATTGACTTGCGGGAATAATGGTTCGGTAATCAGAGCTGCAAAATAATTGGCGAATACCTCTTTAGTCCAGACATCATCAAACCAGTTCATCGTTACTAAATCTCCGAACCACATGTGGGCGGTTTCGTGGGCGATTAATTGGGTTCGGCGAAGTTCTTCATCCGGAGTGGGATTTTCGCTTAGGAACATTTGCGTGTCATTATATAAGGTGGCGCCTGTGTGCTCCATACCTCCATATTGGAATCCCGGCAAGATAATAAAATCGTATTTGGCAAAAGGATAGGGAACATTGGTATATTCTTCCAGCCAGTTCAGCGAAGCGGTCACTTGTTTGAAGATGGTATCTAATTGAGCTACTTTTTTTAGAATCTGTTTCGCGGTAATATGCTGAGATTTTCCGGTTACCTTCTATATATTCTTGATGTTCTAATTTACCGGTGACAAAGGAAAAAAGATAAGTGCTTAATGGTTCAGTTGGGGCAAAAGTTACTGTTTTGCAGTTGCCTTTTGTTTCTTCTTTAGTAATATAGGTATTGGAAACAGCTTTCCATTCTGTTGGTATATCCAGTCGTAAGGAAAATGTGGCTTTCAGATTCGGCTGTTCGAAACAAGGGAATAAGGTACGGGCACGGTCTGGCACTAATAGCGTATACAGAAATTCATCATTTCTGTTTAGCGACTGGTTTCCGGCAATAAATTTGATCGTGATATTATTTTTTCCTTCTACTATGTTTTTTTCAGGTAGGATGATGTGCTCGTTATGGAATTCATAACGGGCAGTTTGTCCATTGACGGATACCGATTTTATTTTTTCAGGCTTTTCTCTGAAGTCGAGAATAATTTCTTGCGGTGCATCCAGATTAAATTCAATGGTAATCTCTCCATTTACCGGTACTGATTTCTGTTCAGGAATGGAGAAATATAGCTTATACTTCAACTCCTTAATCTCCTGTTTGCGCAGTGTTGCCAGTTCTTGCGATACGCCCTCGTCGTAGAAACGAGGATTGCTTGTGGTCTGTTGGCAACTGCATAATAATAAGCTGCACATGAAAATAAGATATCCGATATATGTTTTCATCATCTAAAATTTATCTTGGTTATCTGCGGCAATTTTTCGGATGCCGCGCTGTGAAGCTATGAATGCACCTCCCAATACTCGTTTCCCCTCGTAAAAAACGGCTGATTGTCCGGGAGCGATGGCGGATGCTTCGGAAAGGAAACGGACCAATAGTTGTTTTTCATCTAATACGAGCACTTGACACGGAATAGGCTTGCTGCGATAGCGGATACGTACTGACAAGTCCTTGCATTGCAGTAAATCCTGCATTTCTGTGATATGATAGTCTTCTACCAACATATATTCTGCTTTAAGTTCCTCGGCATCTCCTAACATGACTGTATTCTTTTCTGCATTGATGCGTAGTACGTATGCTGGATGCCCCAAAGCGATTTCCAATCCTTTCCGTTGGCCTATTGTATAATAAGGAAAGCCTTTGTGCTGACCTATCTTGACTCCTTTGCTATTTACAAACCATCCCGGTCCTACTTGGGTGTCAATATCCGGGCATTGCGAACGCAGAAAGTTTCGGTAATCCCCTTCTATAAAGCAGATTTCCATACTTTCACCTCCACGGGCTTTCGCTTCGAATCCTTTTTGTCGGAGATATTCCCGTACCTCCTGCTTGGTATAAGTTCCCAGTGGAAAGAGAAAACGTTGAAGTATCTCCTGAGGAAGTTTCCATAGAAAATAGGATTGGTCTTTTGTCTGGTCATCTCCCGCTACTATATACAGTTTTCCCTTCCGTTCTTCCAGTCTGCAATAATGCCCGGTAGAGATATGGGCGCAATTCGTTTGGTCTGCCCATTCACAGAGAATTCGCTCTTTGAATAGCGGATTGCAAAGGACACAAGGATTGGGAGTTCTTCCTTGCATATACTCATCTATGAAGTGTTTTACAATAATCTGTTTGAACTCTTCCCTCACATCAGCTACATGGTGTTCTATTCCCAACCGTTCTGCCAAGGCCCTTGCTTCCAGTACATCATCAGGTTCATCTTGACCGGGGGTGGAAAAGCGGGAAGGGACATCCCACGTTCTCATGGTAACTCCTACCACTTCATATCCTTGTTCTTGCAGCATGATGCACGTGGCGGAGCTGTCTATTCCGCCACTCATTCCTACCAGGACTCTTTTATCTCTGTTATTCATTATATAAATAGTTCAGGTTCACGGCGTGCCGCACATTTTTGGTGTAGCATGGGGGTGTAAGGAGTATCAAAAACTCGTGCACCATTAGGGCATTCTTTTACGCAAGCGCAGCACTTGATGCATTTGGTAATCTCTGTTTCTATTTTTCCTTCATCGCTTAAAGCAATGGCATGAGTAGGACATACTTCGATGCATTCGCCACAGGCGAAGCATTCTTCAGTGCAGACTGGAGCGGCAGGAGTAGAGGGGCCAACAAAGCGATAAGGTATGTTTCCTTTTAGGTAAAAATCGGATAATGTTTCATCCTTCTCCAGTTTTGTCAGACAGTCTTTTCCAAATTGTTCCGCAATCTGTAAATCGGTAACATCCGGACGGCCTTCTGCAATGGGCATATTAGGACGGCTGTAGCTGTGTTCACCAATAAAGGCACCGGCAGCCAGTGGGGTGAATCCCAATTGAATAGTTTCATCTCTCAATTCGACCAGTGCATCTTCGTAATCGCGGTTACCATATACAGCGACTAAGATAGCCGGAGCATTGTTGCCTTTTAATCTTCGTAGCCGTTGCAATGCTATTGGGGCTACCCTGCCTGCATACACAGGAACTGCAATGATCGTGATAGAATCTTTGATTTCTATCGGGCTACTATTCTCATCCGTAGTGAGATCTATTTCTATTCTTCTGCCCATACCTATACTTTCTCCGATGGCACGGGCTATTTTCGCAGACGTATGTGTAGGCGAAAAAAATACGATGTGATTGCTTGTATATGTTTTCATAAACGCAAATATAGTGACTTTTGTCCAAAGGTAGCCAAATATATAGATAAGATGTGTAAAGGTGATAAAAATTGTCTTTATATGAATGTAAAAAATGATTATTAAATATCTTTTTTTCTATTTTAGTTAATAGAAGTGATACGGTAAGCTATATTAGTTAAAATGTATTTAGGGGTGAACAAAAAAAATCCCATGTTTAGGGAGTTTGAATAATTCTTAATTAGAAAATGAATGACATATTTATATTGGATTATTTTGTTCTTTTCTGGTTTGTTTTGTTGAATAAAGGGATAATTTACAAGTTCTGGATTCCGCTTTATAGAGACTAAGCTATATTTTGACTGTTATAAGTTTAACTTCTTCGGCGTACTTATGCTATTATATTAAGGTGTATAGTGAAAGTAATGTCTTGTTTTAATAGGTCTATGGGGCTTTCTATGGTTGTTTGTAAGGTAAAGAATATAGAGATATTCCTATTTCTTAAAATATTCCTGTATTTTATAAAGATTTTTAGTGGAAAGTCTTGCAGAATAGAGTAAAATGGGTACTTTTGTCCGATGAAATTATGGCTATTATAGAAACTGACTAAAATATGGATGCTCTATTTCAAACGCAAAGCAATGAGCTTTCTACTACAACGCAGAAAGAAAAGCTGTTTAAAGATGCAGAACGGCAGTGGAATACACTGTCTACCGAGAAAGGAGCGCCCGGAAGAAAAGTTGATTTTGAGATCTATAAAAGCATTTTGTATAACCTAGAAATCAGAAAAGTATATTTGGATTCAAAACTCTCTTTAGAAAAGTTTAGTTCAATAGTCGCACGAATACGACCTACCTGAGTAATGCGGTGAACAACTACTTCGGATGCAATTTCAAGCAGCTCCTTAACAAGTATCGTGTTGAGTATGCAAAGTCCTTATTACTAGAGGGTACGTATTCAGCCAGTTCTCTTTTTAGGAAGTGTGGTTTTGCATCCCAAAGCGTTTTTTATGCCGCATTTCATAAAATTGTAGGCGCATCTCCCTTGCAGTTCCTATATAAAGCACCATCCGGACACAGAAAAAGATTTAAAGTCCTTTTATAACAATAACATTTTGAGTTTTTAAATTTATAAATTTAAAGTTTTTCTATTATGAACAAAAAGTTTTTAAGTGCAGTTCCTGTTCGGAGCCTTAATGGCCTCGTCAACAGGAACGTTCGTGTCTTGTAAAGACTATGATGATGACATCGAGGATTTGCAGGAACAGCTGAATAAGAAAGCCTCACTTGAAGAACTTACCCAAAAGGTGTCTACCATGGAAAGTTCTGTAGCTGACGCTAAAAAAAGCAGCAGAAGAAGCAAAAGCGAAAGCTGAAGAAGCTCTGAAAAAAGCTGAAGAAGGTGGTAGTAACAGCGGCGTTACTGAATCAGACCTTGAAAACTTGAAAAAGGAAATTCAGACTCAGATTGACAAATTAGCTTCTTTGGAAAGTGTAGACAAAAAAATATCGGCTTTAAAAGAAGAATTGAAAGCGGATTTCATCACTTCGGAAAGTTTGCAGGCTTTGAATGACAAAGTGGATAAACTGAGCGCTGAGATCATGCAAGTAATAGGTCATCGTCTGACTAGTCTCTCTTTGATTCCTACAGACCATATCAATGGTATAGCTGCTATTACTCTGACTACCTTACAGTACACTCCACAGTATATAAGCCAATGGCGAAACATGAGGGCGGTCCAGACAAACATACTAACCGTCCCGTATTGGATCACGTTGCAGCTGGAGAAGTTCGTTATATTTCTACAGAAAAGAATGAGGCATATTTCCATGTAAGTCCGAGCATGGGGGTTCGTACTGAAGATATTGAGTTGCCTTCTTTCGATTGTATCACATCGAATAATACAATGACAAGAAGCGCTGAAGTCAAAACAAACAGTCCGATTGTTCCTACCGGTAAAGAAATCAAAGATGGTGTACTGACAGTAACTTACAAGAAGAGTGATGATTTCTTGGGTAAACCCATCACTACTACTACAAACGGTACTACAGAAACATTCTATATGGCATCTTTGAAAGCTCCTGTGACTGAGTCTAATTATACAGAAACAGAAAAAGCGGACAAAGCAGCCGGTAAAATAAATGGCGTATATGTAAACTCTGAATACTCACGCATTGAAGAAATTGTAGCTATTCCTTATTTAGCTAACTCTAAAACTGATTTTACTAAAGCATTGGAAGACAAATTTGCTGATGAAATTCAAAAAAATGCAGAAAATGGTAAAGACATATATGTTCACTATCATGACTCTGTGTGTTTGTATGAATCAGGAAATAATGAACTCGTTGACGTAGAATGGGCATACAACCAACCGCTAGACTTGAATACTTTGGTTACAGTATGTACTACTACAACAAATAATCATGTCAACCATAAAGAATTGAAGAATTATGCTGATTACGGTTTGGAATTCCGTTTCTCTTTAGCTACTGAAAAATATTTGCAAGGAGATCGTGATACAGACGAACAGGAATTTGCTAAGATTTTGAGTGGTAACAGATTGAAATCAGAAGTTTATGATGTAGATTTGGACGACAATCAATACTCTCGTGCTTCTATTGGTCGTGAACCGATTGTGCGTGTTTCATTGATTGATACAAAACACGACAATGCATTGATTGCACAACGTTACATCAAAGTTCGTTGGATCGATAAAGGGGAAGAGCAAGTATTGAGTCCGTTTAATTTTGCAAACGATACCATCAGTTGTCATGATATGTATCAGCAGTTGTTCTCTAAAGATATGAACGAGGCTATCTATCATCAAGTTAAGTTTAATGGTGGTCAGAGCATGAGTAAGACTGAATTCCATAAAGTCTTTACATCGCTGAAGATCAAGAGTTTGAAGAAGGACGGCGTAGAAATTGATTTGACTAAGCTGAACCTATCAGTAATGCTGATGCAGATTGGAGTGAAGGTGACTCTAAGCAGATCAAAGATGGTAAGGAAGAATTAAAGAATAATGTTGACTTGTTATTTAGCTTCTTGAAAGATGCACAGGATAATACCTCATATAACTTGGTATGGGCTATGAATGAAAAAACTGTTGGAACATTGAAGGATAACAAGGATGGAAACTATGCTTCTAAATTCGAGATTGAAGTTGAATATATAGACGAACTTGGAACAGTAGGTAACATTATCCAGAAATTTAATCAAGAAATTGTTGTTCCGAAACAAGAATTTGCTTACCAAGGAACATATTGGAAGAATGGCATAGGTGAAGGTACATTTAATGTTAATCCTATCGTGTTCAATACTGCTGAAGATAGCTGGGCTAATAACAACGGTCTAACACCTGATCATACCCATGAATATAACGGTACAGACTGTGCTTTGCAAGATTACAGCCATATCTCTGCTGATCTTGTAAATGGTTACATCTATAAACCTGAAAATGCTAAACCGACTAACTTGGCTCAGTTCATTAAGTACATCCGTAATTGTGCAGACGTACGCTTTGTGTTCGATCAAAGCCGCTTCAACAAGTATGACTACTTGGCAGGTTACAATGTAAGTGCAGATGGTATTTCATTATGGAAAGGAGCTGCTCCTACAAGCTGGGAACAATTTGATTATATCCAAACTGATAAGACTTTGGCTGCAACTATCCAAAACGTAATGGGTGCAACAGCTGAAACAAACAAAGATTCCAAGTTCTTGCCATGGAACTTCGATGAAACATTAGGCTCTACAAATGATGAGTGTACAAGTACAATACGTTTGCATGAAATTGACAAACTGAACGGTACTCCGGCTGCCCAAGCATTGGTAGGTAAGTCAGTTCCTGTAAACTTGGTTGTTGAATATAACAGCTATAATGTGATCCCTGTTCAGGAATTTGAAGTATTCTTTATCGATCCGTTATCTATTGACGGTGCTATTAAGGGTAACTTCGTTGATGCTGAAATTGATGGTAGCTTCTTGAATGTAGCTGACGGATTCAACTTCACAGATTGGAATGGTAATAAAGTTGCCGCTCAAGACATCAAGGATGTTAAGAACGGTGAGTATGCTCATGAACTATATGATTACTATGGCGTTCATAATGTTAAATTCTTGACTGACAAGGTAACAACAAGTTTGTCATACGATGCTGCAACTAACACATACAAGCATACAGAAGGTGTGAAAGATGGTAAATTGCCGACCAATGCATCGTTGAAGCAAATGAAGGCTACTGAAGCTAATGGCGTGGTTGATAAAGCTAATGCAGAGAAAGTGGATAAAGATCCTACTCACTTGGCTTACTTCAACAACAATGGTACTCCGGTTAACGTTGATTACAAGATGTATATTTCTGTTGAAGTCGCTCACAAGTGGGGTGTATTAAAGAAAGAAGCTCTTGAAGTGAATGTTGCGAAAGCAGGAGGTACTCCTTCAGGTAAGTAATATTTAAAACTATATAAAAGAAAGGACGTCTTTGAAAAAGGACGTCCTTTTTTTAACACAAAAACATTACAATCTATGAAAATATTTATATATGGGATGATATTCTATTTTCTTTTTGTTTTTTCGTCTTGCGGTAATGTAGATAAACCATCTTCATCTCATGTGTTCAACGGCATATTTAAGACTGAAACAGGAATAAAATTTGAATTGAAGGAAGATTCTACTACTTTCATTCAATTTAATGACTCAATACATTATAAAGGCGTATGGGCTATTCATCGCAATGATGAAAATACTGAATATGTAACAATAGAATTTGCAGGTAACCCTAATTATTACTACTTAAAAGATAGTCAGCTTTATCATAGTGAAAGAGAGATGATAAATAATAATTTTGACCAAGATACAATATCTGAATTAAAAATATGTAACAATGGGATTTTATTTGTTTATAACTAAACATCAATGAGATACTGATGTCAAATAAATTTTGAATAAACATAAAAAGGAGCGATCTGAAGACCGCTCCTTTTAATTCTGTTTTTTATTGATTATTTACCCACGGTAATAGTCAAAGGAAGTTCAGCAGTTTTAGTATAACCGTATTTATCAGTTACTTCCACGATAATCTTCGTATTAGTAGTCTGAGAAATATTCTTAGAAGTAATTTCTGCGTGGTAACCAATAACTTTACCTTCAGCATCTTTAATTGCTGTAGCATCTTTAGTTACAGTATAGATTTCTGCATCGGTAGTGAAGAATTCTACCTTGTCGATATAGCTATACTTATAATTGCCAGCAGCTTCCTTGAATAGCTATACGGCTGATTGTTGTAAGTGTAACCAGTAATCATATCAGCAGTTAACTTAGCTGTTTCACCGGCAGCGGCAGCAGGCAATGTAATAGAAGCACCAGCAGCAGGAACAATCTTACCAGCTTTCAATGCACTTTGAACATTAATCTTAAATGCAGCGGCAGCAATCTCTTCATCAGTGAACTTGTAAGCACCACCCAAATAAGTAGCAGCTACTTTCACATTCAATTCTTGACCGTAAGCCCATCTATCAGCCTCTGTTACGTTACCATCCTGATTAAAGTCGCGGTCAGTAACCAAAGTTATAGTATTATCAGGAGCTATATTAGCCAAATCCTGAACCTTAACATTGTTAATCTTTTGCTCTTTATCCAAAGAGAATGTAATCTCAGTAAGATCAGCATCAGAACCTAATGTCGTGAATCCTTTCTCCATATCATATTTAGAAGCAAAATCCGTTTGATCTTTAATCGGGTCTACGAAATAAGCCATCAATGTATTACCAATCCACAAAGCTTCTCTCTTAGCTATGTAAGAAGACAAGGCAGGCATAACCGGAGTAAACTTAACTTTGATAGTGTTCAGTACATTGCTGTCATGTTTGTAATTGATAGTGATAGTATAACCAGTGCCCGGAGTTAAAGTAGCAGCGGTGCCATCAAGAGCAGAGAATACGGCATCGAACTGAGTTGCAGTTCCGTTAACCTTAGCAAGTTCAGAGCCATCAGCTTTTTGTAAGTGTATGTAATGTCAGGTCCTTCACTCTTATCTGCATCTTTTACAATTGTAGCATCAGCACCGTTAACACCCAAAGCTGTGTTCTTCCAGATTTCAGCATCGCTACCCAAAGCAGTAAACATTTTATCCAAAGACACATTCAACTTCATAGATTTCTTAATCTGTACATTACCCAAGTCATAAACAACTTCATTACCCAAGGTACGGATTGGCTTAATGATAATTGGTTCTTTGTAAATCTTACCATCAATATGCAGTTTGTATACATTGATTTTAAATGTAGCGTATGTTACTTCATCAGACAATTTAGTTACTTTGAAAGTACCATTACTCTTATCTGCAGAGAAACCAAAGAACTTAGCGATAGTTGGATCTACAGCTTCTACATAGTAGTCATAAACGAACTTCGCGTTTACATCATCAAAAGTAATAACATTGTCTTTGTTTAAGTTTACTTCATAGTATCTCTTACTACTATCTTCACTATCGACTACTATTTCCTTTCCATCCACTGTGGCAACTTTTCCTTCGACAACTATAGCTTCTGATGTAGCAACATCCAAATTGTAATTAGAAATGAAACCACTCTTTTCTACCAAAGCGTATAGTCCATTAGTAAACTGGCCTGTATACTTATTAGCACCAGTGTATACAGCATCTGTATTGTCTAATGCAATAGCATATATGCCATTTGCGCCTCTAGACAATAGACCCTTATATTCAGTAGCAGCACTTAAAGAAACAGGAAGAACTGCGTTTTTAGAATTTTTCAAAGAGAAACTCATATCAGCTGCATCAGCACCTGCATCAATACGAGCCATCAAATATGTGTTATTAGGAGCCAAAGTAGTTAATACCTGTCCTTTAGCTACAGTTTTCTGTGCAGACCAAGTAGTTTCTTTATTATGATCCCAAGTCTGAACAATTTTCTTTACAAAAGCATATTCTATATTAAGTGTAGTTCGAATATCACTTCCTTGAGATAAACCCTTATCCATTTTATCCAAAGCAGCCCATCCCAATAATTCTACGTCGGTCAATGTAGCACCTGCAGTAGGCAATTTTATAGCCTGCATTTTGCCATCGGCATCGGGTACATTCAATGTGTAAACGCCATCGGCTTCTACTACATAAGTAGCACCAAGCGCTTTGTATTCAGAAACAACTTCATTACCATCCTTGTCGTAGAACACCCACATTCCGGCTTCGTTAACAAAAGGAACTTTTACCTTGCCTAAATCATCTTTCTTAACAGCAACATACTCTGTCTTCTTACCGTCAAGATACCAGTAACCATCTTTTACCTCAACAATAGTACCGTTGCCATCCTTACCTGGAGTACCCGGCTCACCTTGTGCACCATCTTTACCATTAACGATAGTGTAAGTCTTTCCGTTGCTGAAAGTAACCTTGAAACCACCTTCTACGTCAACAAGTTCAGTAACCCAGTTACCGCCATCTACTTCTGTCTGCAAAGCTGCCAGCTGAGACTTGATATCTGTCAACTCCTTGTTGATAGCATCGATGTCATCATCATAGTCTTTACAAGATACAAATGTTCCTGTCGAAGAAACCATCAAGGCTCCGAACAGGATTGCAACTTAAAAATTTTTGTTCATAATAGAAAAACTTTAAATTTATAAATTTAAAAACTCAAAATGTTTATTGTTATAAAAGGACTTAATTGCGTTGAATCATAAAAGGATTCCGACTCTGCGATATATATTGCAGGGGAGTCATGCCAACTACTTTTCTGAACGCCACATAGAACACGCTCTTGGAGGCGAACCCGCAACGGCTGAAAAGCTCATTCACCGGGCAATCTTTACCGTCCAGCAACTCCTTCGCGCGAACCACCCTGTAAGAATTTATTAACCGCTTGAAATTGCATCCGAAGTAGTTGTTCACCGCATTACTCAGGTAGGTCGTATTCGTGCCGGATACAAAAAGATATTATTTTACTGATTATCAATATGATTACTCTATTGTCATGAACAGATATCCCATATTGTTATTTGAATCAATCTAGATAAATTCAAATATCTCCTAGAATTTATATCTTGAATAAATACCTTTACATATCACCTAAAGAACTTACTAAATAAACCTTCCATTCTTTCGTTTGTTTCATTTAAATTATTATTTTTGTAACCGCGGTTACAGTAACACAGATTACTAAAGCTTATGAAATTCTATAATAGAGAAAATGAACTGGCAGAGTTGAAAAGGATACAACGCCTGTCTTTTGAAGAAAATTCACGCCTCACAGTTATAACAGGAAGACGTAGAATAGGGAAAACCAGCCTTATAATGAAGGCTGTGGACGAAATGCCTACTGTATACCTATTTGTAGGCAGAAAGAATGAAGCTACTCTCTGTAGTGAGTTTATCCCCCTCATTTCGGGCGCTTTGAATATCTTTGTACCAGCAGAGATACGGTCTTTCAGTTCATTATTTCAATATATGATGGAAATAGCGGGACAAAGGGCATTCAATCTGGTTATAGATGAATTTCAAGAGTTCTATAATATTAATAATTCCATTTATAGCGATATACAAAACATTTGGGATCGTTACAGAAAAGAGACCAAAATGAACCTGATTGTCTGTGGATCCATTTATTCTTTGATGAATAAGATCTTTCAAAATAATAAAGAGCCGTTATTTGGGCGTGCCGATAATATTATAAAGCTTTCACCCTTCAGCCTCCCTGTACTTAAAGAAATTATGTATGATTATTATCCAACATATACGAATGACGATTTGTTGGCATTGTATACATTTACCGGAGGTATACCCAAATATGTTGAATTGTTTTGTGACAATCGTATATTGAACATCAATGGAATGATCGACTTCATGGTCCGTGATAACTCCCCGTTTACAGATGAAGGAAAGAATCTTTTAATAGAAGAATTCGGCAAAAATTATGCGACCTATTTTTCTATTTTAAGTGCCATAGCAAATGGCAAAAATACACAGGCAGAAATAGAAGCGGCTTTAGGGAATAAAAGCATTGGCGGTTATTTGAGAAGACTGATTGAAGATTACAATATCATTGTACGCCAACGCCCTATTCTATCAAAGGAGGGAACACTGGCTATCCGATATGAAATACAGGATAACTTTATCAGTTTCTGGTTTAACTATTTTGATAAAAACCGCTCTCTCATTGAAATAAAGAATTATATGGCATTACGTTCCATTATCAAGGCTGACTATCCCACTTATTCCGGAAAAATGTTGGAGCGTTATTTTAAGCAGAAGTTTGCAGAAAGTTTCCTTTATAAAGATATAGGCTCTTGGTGGGAGTTAAAAGGCGATGCATATGAAATTGACATTGTAGCCTATGCCTGGAAAAAGATAAGGCGGTTGCCGTAGAGATCAAACGCCAGAAAAAGAACTATAAACCGGATTTGCTGGAGAAGAAAGTGGAACACCTTAAACATAAGGTACTTCCACATTATGCGATAACAAAAATGTGTTTGTCCCTGGAGGACATGTAGTTTCCCTTGTAAAAAGGGACGGGGCTGTCCATGAGAAAGATACACTCTAAAGATACTCATTTTCTGCGACATACAGAAAACCTATGCTTTTTTAGGACACTCTACGAAGTGTCCTTATTAAATTGAATTAGCTTAATATTTTATTTAATAATTGGAACAGAACTCGGCTTTCAGGAGATGAATATTCTTTTTTACTGGTCAGATTTTCTAACAGAATATATTGTTTTAGTACATATAGATAATAGAAATCATGTAATGCTATTATAGTGGCATTGGTTAATGTGTTTTTAATGTGTTGGATGACAGTTGATTTTCCACAGTAATTGCTATTTTAATATCAACACATGTTTCATAAACAGGCCTCGCAATTGTTTTGCATATAATAAAATTGTTCGTTAGATGAATTCCTAAAAAGAAAGCGAAGAAAGAATTACTCCGTTGCCGGAAGCATCATTTGTATATTTTGCAAATATACCTTCTGTTTGGAGCAGCAAGAATTGTGATATAATTTATCTTGAGTATAGAAATACCGGGAGGATTATTGTTACATAGCCTGAAAGATATAAATCTTTCATACCAATCATAAATCAGGCTCAAAACATGGATGATCATCTGTTCATTCGCAGGTGGAAATGCTGAGATTATCTTCATTTTAAATGCCTCAGCGATAAAATCCGGTTGTTCCTTTTCTCCTTTCATCTATCGCTGAAACTCCCTGCCCATAGGCGTTCCGGCTATGAAGGGGCTCCTGTCATTGCTCTGTCAGCCTCCTTTCAGCCTGCTCTTTCACATTTTTTGTGAAGGAATAAAACGATACGGGCTGAAATGGAAGTGAGGGGAAATGGTTTCAGATTTAACCGGCTGATTTTCTGTGCATATTACATAAGATGACAGGATGAGGGGAAAAGGGAGCGTATCGGATTAGTGGGGGAGTAATACACGGAACAGACTAGGTCTGTAAGCTGAACAGGCTAAGTCTGTGCACTGAACAAGCTGGCGTGTTTTAAAAACGTATAGTTGTTTTTTAAAAGCCTGAAGATGTTTTCTTAAAAGTTGAAGACGTATTTTTTAAAGCTCAAGGTGTATTTTAAAAACATAAAGGCGTATTCAACAATAACATTAGTAACGTATAAGCCCAACATTAGTAACGTGTCAGCTCGTATGTTAGTAACGTGTAAGCCCACACGTACATAAGCATCGGGTCACACATACGCAAGCATCGGCCTACACATACGTATGTATTGCGCCTGTATCCATTGAATTTTGCACCAAGTTCCATTAAATCTTGCACCAAGTTTCATCGAATCCTGCACCAAGATCTGCCATATTTCCGCCCCCTCTTGACAAACGCCTTTTTATGTTGTATATTTGTAGTTTGCCAAACTTAAAAAAGTAACTCATGAATGTATTCGCTACTCTCAAAACAGTCTTCTTCGGAAGCAAATTCCTGTCAAGCCCTGTTCCTATTGACGGAACACCGCGTCGTGATCTCGTATCCGCTCTCAACGGGCTGATGCCGCTTTGCCGGACTATACCGGCGTGCGTCTGGCGCTGGATATCCGCGAGGGCCAAGTAGTTCTGGCATTGAACTGGACTCCGCGCACCGACGGGAATGCTCCCACGGGCAGTTACCACTACATCGTGTCGGACGAAGACGGAGTAAGAGAGATGGCCGACTCACAGGTTCTTCTCACTGAAAACGGTAAGGATAACCTGCCGGGGAGTATGGACGATTCTCGGACACATCCGACAGTCTCAACTGAAAAGACAGAGAAGGATTCCGCTCACTTGAAAAAAGATGTTCAGAAAAAAGCGGAACCAATCTCCTCAGAAGATACTGGCAAGAAAGCGAAATCACATACCCTGATGCAGGAAGTGACCGCTTTCCTCACCTCCCGCTACCGCTTCCGGTTCAATGTGCTTACTGAAGAAACTGAAGTGGCAAGTGTAGAAAACAACATTCCCGATACTCATCTGCGTTACGCCAAAGTGGACGAACGATGGATGAACTCACTAAGTCTGGAGGCTATTGAAACGGGCATAGACTGTTGGGACAGGGACATTCAACGCTTTGTGCGCTCACGCCGCATCAGTGAATACCATCCCTTTACTGCCTATTTTGAACAGCTTCCCGAATGGACGGCACGGACCGGGTGTCCGCGTTGGCACGCAGGGTGTCCGACGACCCGGTATGGGTGAACGGTTTCCACCGTTGGATGCTGGGACTCTCTGCCCAATGGATGCAGCTCAATCCGGATAACAACCGCGCCAACAGTGTGGCTCCCCTGCTGGTGAGCAGTCGCCAGGGATTGGGGAAAAGTACGTTCTGCCGTCTGCTGATGCCCGATAGGCTGAAATCCTACTACACGGAAAGTTACGACCTAAGCTCCCCGGCATCCGCCGAAGCCAAGCTGGCTGCCTACGGATTAATCAACCTGGATGAATTCGACAAACTAGGTGCGTCCAAAATGCCTTTGCTGAAGAACCTGATGCAAGCCTCCGCACTGAATATCCGCAAGGCTTACAAACACAGCGCTTCATCGCTTCCCCGTATTGCCTCGTTCATCGGCACCAGCAACCGGAGGATTTGCTGGTAGACCGCACCGGCTCACGCCGCTTTCTTTGCGTCAGTCTGAAGCATGCCATAGACTGCACCACGTCCGTAGAGCATAAGCAATTGTACGCCCAGCTTAAAACAGAACTTCTATCCGGTGAACGAAGCTGGTTCAATAAAGAAGAGGAACAGACTATACAGCAACATAATGCCCTATTCTACAAGCATGTACCCGAAGAAGAGGTGTTCCGCCTTTGCTTTCGCTTTGCTACAGAAGAGGACAATCCGCAGGAAGTGCTTAGCCTCTCCGCCACCCAACTGTTTGAACGTATGAAGGCCGCCCATCCTTCGATCATGAGAGGGATGACCGCTACAGCCTGAGCCGTATCCTGCCCCAGCTGGGCGAACGGGTACATACCACCAAGGGAAATGTATACCGGGTGGTAGAATGTTAACTTTCAATTAATTGAGAATTTATCTATGGAAATGAGATTCCCGGTATGGAAGTCGATTAGACGCATTCACACTCTCAAGCATATATTGTCAAGAAGTGTGAATGCCCTTTTCTAGTATATGAATGGGTCATCCGGCATCATAATGAGCGCTGCATACCAAACGTATTTTATATTTCACCGTACTCCCTGCCTGTAAAAATTTGGATGAGGTTTTAAATCCGAATGCATATATGCTCCCGTTATGATCATATACATACCGTTTCTCAATATCCAATAACGGGTCTCCGTTTCTTAATCCCTCTATGGTTTCATTCAGTTCATCCAGTGATGATCCGCTGAACGTCTTATGCAATATTTTTGCCTCCTCTTCAGTCGGAAGATGCCATCCGTCTGCTTCCTCCTCCTGTATGATATTCCGCACATCGGAAGCGAATCCACTCCACTCATCCAGACTCATCAACAAAATATCCGCCCCTGTGGAACTTGCATTCTCTATGCCAGCTACAATACCGCCGTTCCAGATACCGCCAATTTCGGGTAGCCCGGAAAGATCCGGATTAATGGAAGGCGGCTCACTACCGCCATTACCTTCATCAGCACCGCCAAAATTGAATTTGATGTCTATCGGAGCCTTCCATTCACCTGATATCAAACTGCCCCCTACCGTGACATCACCCGAATAGCTGCCCCCGATATTCAATGGCACGTTCGCTTCCGGCTTTCCTTTGAAAGTGTATCCAAACGTCTTTGTCTGACTATTATCTTCCAAGGTTATGGAAAAAACGGTCTGAGAGCCGCTCCCCGGAAAAATATAAAAAGGCTTTGCACTCCAAATTCCACCCGGCTCAGACTCACAAATAATTTCCGTACTCTTGTCTTTGCCGGAATACTCCCTTGTAAACGACAGGGAAGAATATAAAGGCGAAATCTGCAAACTCACCTTTTTAACGTTTGCCGGTATATCTTCCAAACTGATATTGACTAAAGATACAGCATAATAGAGGGTTACAGAAACAGATATATTTTTCTTATTGGCAATTGTCACAGTTGAAGTGCCCATCATTAGCGCGCGTGAGCTTCTGTTATTTTCTTTCATAACAATTACATCATCAAGGCTAGGATCTTTCGGAACGATATATTCTTCTCCCAAACCGGCTATTGCAACAATAGTATATCGGGCAGGAGGTAACTTCATTTCAATCTGGGCGTTATCTGTCATTTTCAGACTGGCAGAACAGCTGCCGTCCTCTGCAAACGCATAGATATAGGCCGGATAATTAATCTGGGATTCTCCGCTAGACCTGGCAGATATCTTTAAAGGAAGATTTGTTTGCGAGACTCCGTCTTCATCGTCTTCTTCATCATACATCGGGCGTTGGCAAGAAACAGCAGACAGCAGCAATAGAAACAGAAGCACCTTTAATTCGGTTAATCTATAATTCATAACATATTATTTGTTTGTGGGTTTATTTCTTCTCCATTTATAACTATATCCTCTTCTTCATTTCCCGGAGTCCAACCCGAAATACTTCCTCCCGTTATAATTACATTTCCGTCTTTTACTACAATATTGTATTTATGAATACATCCGGACAATAAGCCCGGAGACAGGTCGTCTCGTCGTGTTATGTAATATTTGTTGTTACGGTATATTCAATGGTGAGATTAACAGAATGGTTTTTCACGGCTTTCGGATCAATGTTTCCGTCATTCTCGCCCCCGTTCAGGATAAAATAAAAAGAAACATCCTGATTGTTCATGGTGTGTGACGGAGTAATCTGGAAGGTTTCCTTGGGAGTTTCGCTGATGGTGATGCTGTTCGTTTCAAAGGAGTAGTATCCTTGGGTCGTCAACCCATTTCCTTCAAGTCTGATTTTGTCAATAACGGCCTGTGCCATATCTCCTTCACCCTTTATGTTTATCTTTAATAGTGACAAAACGTGCTTAAATGAATAATCGCCCGAAAAGGCACATTGCCAAGGTCGGTATCGTAGGAAAGCTTCCTGGATGCTACTAGAAAGTCATATTGGTCAATATTTTCCCAAGTCCCGTTCTGGCTGTCGAGAGAAGGCATTTTTATATTTTCCTTACTTTCGGCTTTAGAACCGGAGTGGGGATAATATGCGTAAAAAGTATGTTCCTGGTTTTTATCTTTCCAAAAGACACTCTTTTCTGTAGTCCAGGAAGTTCCATCGAATATCCAGCGGACGGCACTGTCATTGTCCATAAAAACACCTATATCATCGGTTTTACTAAAACTAGCGATGGCATTTTCATGATCTTGCAAGTAGCGTGCCCCGGAAACTGTTTTCCCGATTCTTGCCATAATGGATACCGTGTACTCTTTTTCTTGTGATTGCTCTAGTTCCTCACTACCTTGGCAGGCAGAGAAGTACATGATCGTCAATAGCGATACATACAGTGATCTTTTCATTCTTTTATTTTATAATAGTGAGGGACAAAACATCAGCTTATCCGTTAAAATTAAAATGAGGACAAGTTGAATTGGTTGAGGATTAAAGCATGTCTGCTTATTGTCGGTAAGAAATTAAACTTGTGTTCGGCTGCGAAAATAATTCATTCTTAGCAAAAAGAAAAAACAAAATGATAAAAAGATGAAAATTAAATGTGTTATGCCGGCAACAGCATAAAACATTCTTACCGGTATATTCCCATAAAAAATAGTGGAAGGCAATCTTTTGTTTAACGCTTTAGGCTGACTATGACTAAATCTTACCTGTAAATTATTTCCTTCCATTCTTCCACAGTACGTGTAAGGGAAGAAAAATTCACCCCGATACAGACTATTTTACGGTTATCGGTCAAATAAGATCGGGCATAGCCTTTCTCTGCTATTTGCTGTAAAGCCTCCTCTGCTGTTCCGTCCATCTTGAATTCGAAAATGTAAACATATTCGTCCATTTCCAATATGCAGTCCACTCGTCCGAAGCTCTGGCGATTCTCACAATGGATTGCACGGCAATAAACTCCTATCAAACGGAGAATCAGATAAAAAGTGTATTGGAAATGTTTCTCAGTCATATCCAATTCCTTCAAGGAAGCGTGAGAGTCATACGGGATGCTTGCAAGAAAGGCGGTCAGAGAATCACAAAAAGCTGAGGTGTTCCCTTGCTCAAGGCAAGTAACAGCATCGATAATCCAACTGTTGACCTCTCCACCTCCGGGTTTCAAATAATGTGCTGCCAATACGGACAAGAACCCTTTACGCACCTCATTATTGGGAAAATCGAGCAGATAAGTTCCCATACGTCTATTATATTCTTTAATAGTGAGATATCCGCTCTGATAAATCATGGGTAGAGGCTGTTCCACATCAGCCTTATAATCCACAAACAAAGAGGGAACATAATAACGTCCGGCAAGTTCGTTTATCTGCTCGCGGCTGTGTTGCAGCAGACGAACCAAATAGGTGGGAGTACCTGTAGAGAACCAGTAATCACGAATTGCCATACTGTCAAAAGCATTAAGAATGCTGAACGGATTGTAAATGTCGGTCATCCTCTCTCCAAAATGATATCCGTCATATTGCCGTCTGAGAAGTTCCTTCATTTCTTTCACTGTGTACTGATATTTAGCAGCCAACTGTATGGTGGGTTCTTCGAAAAATGCTTCCAGCTCATTCTGGGTGATACCGCACAAGGCTTCGTACCGTTCATCCATACTGATATCCTTAGGCTGGTTAAATCCACTGAAAACACTTACTTGGGAAACTTTGTTACTCCGGTCAACAATACGAATCTCAAGTATTGATCGGCTCCTTTAAAGGTAGAATAAAAGGATTTCAATATTTCCCGGTTATGGTTCTCCAACAGAACTTGCTTTCCATAATCATCATAAAAACAAGCTTCCGTATCTAATACATCCAAAATAGGTTTGTCATATTCATCAATCAGAACCACCGCACGCCGCCCTGTCTGTTCATAAGCCCGGCGAAGTATTTCAATGAAACGGGTTCCTATGGTTGTATAATTGGGATTCTTGCCATAAATATCTTCCCAGTTCCCTAAATAGCCTTCAATGGTAGCCTCCAGAATTCCGGGTTGTGTATACAGTCCTCCATTAAAGTCTATACGGAAGATAGGATACTCATACCAGTCCTTTTCCAATCCGTCGATTTCCAGTCCGGCAAACAAATCTTTGCGTCCCTGGAAATAACAGGCAAGGGTACTTACCAGCAGGCTTTTGCCAAAACGGCGTGGACGGCTCAAGAAATAAGTCTTGCCTTGTGTTACCAAGTTGTAAATCAAACCGGTCTTATCCACATATACATAGCCATCTTCACGGATTTGGTCAAAACTCTGTATTCCAATAGGGTATTTCATATTTTGTTGCGGTTCTAGAATGAATGATAAAACAAAGATATTAGTAAATGACAAACAAAGCAAATAAAGGATTTGTTTTTTCTGTCTTATGACAAGTTTTTCCGTTTCCTATTAATGGATAATCACCTGTTTCTGTCCATATATATTGGCATTCTGTCCTTTAAAGGATACTTTGAAAAGTATTTAGAATCTATCTATCTGCAATAAGATATACTTCTTCTGAATTTGCTATATCATTGTTTATCAGTGTTATACATGTTCTCTAATGTGTATTAATATCTTTATACCATTGTAGTTTTGTATATTCTTCATTCAAGTCATTAAGTTCTCTCTGCATGATAAAAGTGGTCATACCTGAAAAGGCGGTGATAGGGAATGTTCCTTCTTCCGTAGCATAAAAAGGAGTATTTCTTTTGTAAACCACACATTGGCTGATACATTCTTGAAGTGCATTGTATGTATTTTCATCTGATAATGATTGATATATTGAGCGAAAATCAAAAAATAGAATGGGGCTTTTAAAAACTCCATCATAATTTTGAAGGTTACCGACGGGAGAAAAGAGCCGGATGCTTCTGTATTGATCTGTCGTATCAAATTCGCTAAATTTGATAATCCGGCAGTTTTTATTATGCTAATGGTAGCAGAACGTTTATCGCCTTCCATCAAATTCCAATAATGAAAATAATTTTCTGCAAATCTTTGCAAATCAGCATTTTCTTCAAGCAGACAGGAAATACTGCCGGCATAGATAGGAGTAAATCCCGGAGATACTACTGGGGCAGAGGAAGCCATGATATATGCTGCTTTATTTCTTAATTCATAAGCCACCTCAATACCTGCCATATTACATGCTTCAAAGATTATGAATTCAAATAAATGGTCCGGGAGGGCCATGGCAAAATCTGTTATTTCCATTTCATTGTCATTATCGATGATGATAGACCGCGAGCCATTAACCAATGTATGTGGAGGAAGCCAGCCACTGCCATGGGAAAACACGATTAGACCGTAGCTTTTAGCAGGATAAAGCCGAGTTACGTCGTTTATAACTCGTTTAAGCACTTGGGGGGAGCTGAGTTTTCTTGGTCATAGGTATGTATGGTAATATAGCCTTTCTCACTTTTTCCATCAATTTCCATCAATCGTGGAGAGTCCTTAAATGGTGTATCCTGATACACTATTATATTTCCATCTGTCCCGTCTTCCCATCCATTTTTAATTTGAACAAGTTTGTCATAGGTTTCGGCATCAAGATTATTATCTCCTCCCAGATAAACCAATAGTGTCCGTGCAGGTAAAACAACAGGGGTGTCATTTTCTTTATGACAGCCACATACTAATAACAGAAAACAGACAGCATATATATACTTCATACACAATATAATTGGATAAACGATTATAAAAACTAAAAGAGGGGAACATTTTGCCCCCCTCTTTTTTTATAAACAATGAGCGTATTAATTACTTGTCATTGTGCTTCTTAACTTGGATTTGGATAGTTCCAACAGAATGTCCACGATCATTCTTCCAAGTATGGTCGCAGATACCGCCCCACTTGTGATTTACACAAACTTCTACATCAATAGTAAATGGTTGAGCAATATCTTCACCATTGTTGATCCATGTGATAGTCTGGTTAGCATTATCAAGTTTGATCTTCTTCATGTTTTCAGCATCCAGTTCACTTCCGTCAGCAAAGTATGCCTTAGAAACCTTGAAGTTAACAGTTGTATTAACATCGAATACATTACGGTCAACTACCAGTTTCTTTGACCAACCAGCTTGATCACCTGTCTGAACCAAAGTATTATTCTTAGCCATATCTTTGTGATCATAGATAACATGGTTGTTATTGAATTGTGCCTGAGCACCTTCAGACCACAGATAATCTGACAAGAAGAATGCATCCTTCAATGATACTGTATTTTCAGCTTCCTGATACTTGTCATACAAAGGACCTGCTTCGTAAGCGTGGAATACCATCGGAGTTACAAATGCAACTTCAAATTCATCGATAACCACTGTAGAACGTCCATTTTCAGGAGCAGGAGCACCAGTATAAGTAGTAGTATGATCTTTAGCCCAAGGAGTATTGTTTACCATATTGATAGTATCGCAAGAGAAGTTATTGTAATCTTCTTTAGCATACTTGTTATGAGCATTGGCTTCCTTGTTGCAAGTACCATACAATCCGTCAACATCTTCATTGAAGCTTACTACAGCACGCATTTTGATCTTCTTCAAATCCTTAGCGTCAGCAGCATTGATCCAAGTACGTCCTTCGTCTGTTGCCTCCAAAGCGATATACCACTTGTTGTCTTTACCTTGATACAAACGGATACCGGAATTGTGACCATCAGCTATCTTAGATGCGTTATTATGCTGGTCAACCAATTCGAATGACAAGGTAGCTCTAGCCCAATCCTTATCATGAGTCTGACCCTTATAAGGATTATAGTTGATCAAATCGAATTCGTCATTCAATACTGCAACCATTTCATAAGTTGTAGGAGTATCAAAGTTATCGTATCTACCGTGAGCAATGAAGTAAGAATCATCTACCCAGTTCAACTTAGTCTTTTCAGGAGCAACTACATCCGGATACTTCACATTGATAGTATAAGTAACATGGATGTCAGATAATCCCTTATGATCAGCATTTGGCTTGTATGTACCTTAACAGTGTAAACGTCGTGATCGTCATGACGAGAGAATGCTGTATTCTTCACTGTAACGAACAACTGATTGTATTCTTCAGGTTTAAAGTTCGGATCTAATGAATAGTCTGCATTATCTTTTCCATCCCATGCATATACAGCGTGTTGTTTAGCCTCATCTGCTGTTGCAAATTCAGGAACGAAATCATAAGTCTTACGGAATTCGTCTTTACTCAACTGTACATCTTTATGGTTGAATATCTTATCCATATCCATGTCAAGAACTTGATTGATATGTTTCAGAGTAACATCTTTTGTTTCTGTAATATTAATTTCAGGAACAACTGTCTTGCGTACAATGTGAATCTTGATGATTGCTGTTTTAACTACATTACCATTGTCTTCACCCGGTGCTACCAGTTTCACACGAACAATAGGAGTTCTGTCTATAGCAGCTGTGTGGCTGGCATCAGTTTCTGCGCCCCAAATCGGTCCGGAGTTTGTTTTACTGTAGCAACACCATCTTTGGTAACATCCAAATAACGTTTTGTCTGGTTAACGCCATCATAATAGAAGTCAACCGGTTCAAACACCAATGAATAGTCATCAAAACCATTCTCCATCAAAGGATACTGAGCGTCTTGGGCTCTACCCATACGTTTGTCAAAGAATGAAGTTACGATGTCCTTCAAATTTTTTGAATGTCCATCACCTGTATAGTTCAATTCTACAACAATACGTTCTGCATCATCTTTAGATTCAGCATCTCCTTTATATAACTGGTTTTCAGCATTGGCTTCGAACTTAGCTTTATCTGCTTGATAAGCCTTCAATTTAGCCTCTTCAGTACCGGTCGGATTCAAGGTGTTAAGATAATATTCATCTTTGATGAATTCTCTATAATTTACCTTGTTAGGAGCAATTGCATTTTTAATCTGAGCAGGAGCGTTAGTTTGGTCAAATGCATCAGCTACTTTAACCAAATGTACGTTTTTCTGCAAAATTACTTCATGCTTGGCGGGAACAAAATCAGAATGAACGATTTGGTCATTGTTCTTAATTCTCAATGAATATACTGTTCTTTCGTCCAGATAGATTGTTCAGCAAAAGCCCAGTCCTTTACACGGAAGTTTAACATACCATGTCCTTCTTTATAAGATTCAACGGTAATTTTTCCATCAGTGTACAGTTTTTGTCCAGCGTTGAACAATTCCCAATTCTTGTTATTCGTATTGTAGTTCCATATTTCAGCAGTATCACGAACAAATCCTACCACTTCCATATCTTTGAATGATACGCTGTTAGGATTTACCTGATACTTCACGTCTGCCTTACCTGAGTAAACGATTTTAAATGTGCTAAAGTTATTTGTACCCCAATCTGCACCTGTAATCTCTGTTTTACCTGCCACACTATCAGTAACGATGGTAGGGAAATGGATTCTGGCAGCTTCACCTTCAGAAAGGAAAGTAGGATAAACTTAACTCCGCTAACTACAGAAGTAGCTTTAGGCATACTGATAGTCTTTTTAGTGCCATCAGCATAAGTAATAACTAATTCATAAGCTGATTCACCTTCTTCTACTGATACTACATAATCATCAGCAGAAGTACCTGGAGTACCCGGAGTACCTGGTTTGCCCGGTTCACCTTGTTCTCCTTTTGCACCATTGTATAATTTAATGGTCTCTCCATCACTGAATTTGATTTCATAACCACCATTACCATCAGTGAACGGAGTACAGCTTTCGACATATTTGCCTGAGCCTACTTTGTCTTCAAGGGCCTTGATTGCATCTTTCACATTGGATATTTCTTGATCCAAGCGGTCGATGTCGTCATCGTAATCCTTACAAGATACAAATGTTCCTGTTGAAGTGACCATAAGGCTCCAAACAGGATTGCACTTAAAAATTTTTGTTCATAATAGAAAACTTTAAATTTATAAATTTAAAAAACTAAA
>ENA-OQCX01000119-OQCX01000119.1-human-gut-metagenome-genome-assembly--contig:-NODE-119-length-40564-cov-2.408883_pt1 | contig 40564 bp, 55 predicted proteins | sample MGYA00242762_ERZ504587 | MGnify/ENA primary metagenome ERZ504587 (study PRJEB26092, sample SAMD00036337) | human gut metagenome | host: Homo sapiens | study: EMG produced TPA metagenomics assembly of...
AGCGGTCTGATCTGCACATCCACATCTGAATCTACTCTGTGTATTCCTTCTGTTACTGCAAGTCCTGCTTCCATCGAAGTCATACTTCCTTTAAATGAATCGATTGCTGTTACAATTTTCATAGTTTTCTTCCTCCTCATTTTCACAAATTTTCGTTATTTGTTTTGTGTTATTCACTGACTGTTTCCTACATCTAGGTCTTTTGGATTTATTCATAATATAACAAACTTTTCCAGTCATTTATATGTCTTTTATAACATATTTTTTTAAATCATAATTCTTTTTTCATTCTACAGAACATATTTCTATTGTATTTCCGAAATATATCGGCTAAACTGATTTCATACTTGCATTCTATCTCTTGACCGATTTTTTTATTTTTAACATTTGGACTTTTATTAGAAATGGAGCGTATCCTATGATCACATCAGTAAAACGTTCTCTTGCAGAACAGATTGTAAATACGATTAAAGACGTGTGTAATCACGATATCAACTTTATTGACTGTTCCGGCATCATTCTTGCCAGCACGAATCCTGCCCGGATCGGTACCTTTCATGAAATCGGATTAAAGGCCGCACAGACTGGCACTTCAATTGAAGTTACCGAAGACGATAGTTTTTCAGGAACACAGAAAGGAATTAATATGCCTCTTTACCATGAAGGACGTATTCTTGCTGTTATCGGAATTACCGGCGTTCCTGATCAAATTCGGAAATATGCCTATCTCGCCGAACGGATTACCAATCTTTTGATCCGCGAACAGGAACTGAATCAGTACAGCCGCAGAGAAGCGGATAAAAAACATTTTGTTCTTCAGTCTCTGATCCAGAATGATACCAGTAACCGTGATTATCTCAGCAATTCATTGGAAAATTTTCATATCGGACTGAACCGGTCCTACAGACTTATTTTAATCCGCATTAATTCCCGCTACAACCTTACCAATCTTTCACTGATTGAACAGAAAACGCAGGAAATGTTCGCCCTGGCCGGCATTTCACTTTTTACTTTTTTCTATCCTAGAGATTTTGTAGCACTTATTAATACAGAAACTTATCAGAAACAGGCATTTATTTTCCATACCTTTGCAAATGAAAATGCTTCCATTCTGCAGGTTGCCGTGGGAAAATCCACTCCTGTTTTTCAAGTTCATCATTCTTATAAATCTGCACTTACCGCTATAAATACTCTGACAAATGCATCTGAAAATTTTGCACTTTTTGATGATCTGACATTGCAGTTAATTCTGTCTTCTGTAACCGACGACACCCGGAATCATTTTCTTCAGAAGACGATCAGTGGTCTTTCTACGCAGGATCTGGACATAATAAAAGTGTATTTTCTGAAGATATGTCACTTATCAGAACTTGTGACAAACTGTATCTTCATAAAAATACACTTCAATATAAGTTAAACCGTATTCATAAAATAACCGGCCTTAATCCACGGAAATTTCAGGATGCTGTACTTCTGTATCTTGCTGTGCTTCTTCAGACGAATCTATGATTCTACCTTTAATCAACCGGCTCTATCGTCTGTCCCATCAGGCGATGGAGCAGATCAATACCTCCATTCTCCCTGATACGGGAATAGATCGGATGCTTAGTAACTTCTGTCGTGATGGATTCCATTCCTTCCATGATCAGCGCCTTACCGGGTGATTCGTACCATTTTATTTCTATATATTCCGGTGTTATTAATTTTGATGCTGATGTATCCTTAACAAATGTCACATATAACTTCCGCCTCATCGCTTCTTCCAGATACACTATTTCCACTTTCAGAACCGGATTGTCATCCACATCAGAAGAGAGTTCTCCCTTCACCGCAACCAGATATGTTTCTCCATGAATGCTCAGTTTATTTTCTATATATTGATTCCAACCCATTTCCAGTTCTATAGACTCTTCGCCCTCCTGAAAGCAAAGGATCAGAGTCTGCTGCAATTCTTTCGTTCTCTTTTTATAGAAATTGATCTTCGATATACCATCCGTCATATTGTTGTGCATGACCTGCATAACCAGCGGAAAAAGTCCGACACTTGCCTGTTCCATCTCATAACATGTACCATCCAACAGATCTGTCAGTAAATGAATCTGTTGATTTTGTGCTTTTTCTATTTCGGTCTGTCTTTCGCGGACTCTATATTTTGAGGAATTCTTCTTCCAACCGCCTTTTCTGATTATAAGGGCACTGTTATAATATTGATCATTCTTTAGTCTTTTTCCAGCCAGCCTTTCGGTCAGTTCCTGCAGCTTTGCATACGCAATTGGATTCTCCGGAAGGGTCTCTTTTGGCATCCATCTACCGGGAAATATTTTCTTATAATATTCAGCATCACATTGTCCTGGAATAGTTCTTCATTTCCCGCATTCGTTACGATCACCATATCAACGTCCGGATAGATCAACACATTCTGCCCAAGCATTCCATTATATTCAAAACTTCCCGGACGTTCTTCCATCCAGAGCTGATATCCGTATCCGTAAGTACCTTCTATACTATCTACTTTTTTCGTAACAGACGCCTCTGCCCAGCTTTCCGGAATGATCTGTTTTCCATTCCATTTCCCCTTATTCAGATATAGCTGTCCAAGCTTCGCCATATCCTCTGTATGCATGAAAAGTCCCCAGCCGCCTTTCGTAATTCCTCTCGGACATTTCTCCCACAGATAATCTGTAATCCCCAATGGATCGAACAGTCTCGGCTTCAGATATTCATCCATCGGCATTCCGGTCCGTTCGGTTATGATTGCGGAAAGCACATAGGAATTCAGACTGTTGTACTGGAATTTTGTGCCTGGTTTTTCTGATACCGGTGCATTCAGATAACTTTCCAGCCAGTCATTTCCGGATACGATTCCTGATTCATTAAATGTTACGCCGCTTGTCATCGTCATCAGGTTCTCTACCGTGACCTCCGGCCGGAATATTTTCGCCCAGGTACTTCCTTTATCGTGAAAAATTTTATAAATGTTTTCTGAAAGATCCAGTTTTCCCTCATCTATCAGAAGTCCTGCTGCCATTCCGGTGATGCTCTTACACATGGAATGTGTGATATGCCAGATGCCTTTTCTGTAAGGTGCAAAATCCGTCTCACAGATGACATTTCCATGACGCAATACCATAAAGTGGTGCATATCGGTGTCTGGTGAGTATGCCAGTTCCTCCACAAGATTCCTCAAATGCTCCGAATGAATCCCCTGGCTTTCCGGAGTGTTTCTTGGGAAGGTCTGCCCCGGATTCTCATACACAATACTCTGTGGTTCCGGGCAACGTATTTTCTGAGGTACAAAGTCCACTTTACTGATTCCACCGGTCTTACCCAGGATCATATTCGTTACCATCTCTATTACCGCAAGCTGCTCTTTTGCCATAAGATCACCTCATTTTACCATTCTTGCTTTTGTTCATCTCTATACAAATCAGAACAGATCATAGTTTCTATATATGATGTAGTATAACAGAAAACCCGGACATCTATACTTCGATATCCGGGTTTTTCCATATTTTTATATACTTTATCTTTTGTTTAGATTATTCCCTTCTGTAATACAATTTCCTGTATTACACAAGAATTATTCTGCGGTCTCTGCGGCTGCCTCATCTTCATCATCATCCGGTACATTGTTGTGTACATACTGTAATGTAACAACTGTCGTTTCAGGATCTGTCATAACATCTACATCTTTGTCACTTGAAAGTGTAAGATCTTTTACCTTGATCGAATCTCCGACTTTCATGTTACTTACATCAACTTCTACCTTGTCAACCAATGCTGACGGATATGCCTTGAACTGTACTTCTTCCAGTAACTGTTCCAGTACGCCGCCTGCAGCCTTCTCGTGTCCGACCAGAACGATCTCTGCTACAGAATGTACTTTTTCATTACTTACAAGTGCCTGGAAGTCTATCTCATCTACCTGACCTTTTAATGGGTTGAACTCAACATCTTTGACCAGAACATTCATCTTCTCACCTTCGATGTCCAGCATGACCTGACTGCCTTTGTGACAGGTCTTCAGTAAACGGTCAACAGTTGCTTTTTCTATCTTAACCGGAACAGATTCTTTCATCTCTCTTCCGAAGACATTACCAGTAACGTAACCTTCTCTTCTTAATTTCTTTGCTTTGACGTCCATGCTTCTTTTTTCAGCTTTTAAAGTATTCATTTATCTTTTCCTCCAAAAATCTGATGCTTAGCAGCCTTCGCTTTGTGGTTTCAACGCTACAAAGAGGTTTTGTTAAGTAGGTTTCCTTTGTTACAGTCGTATTATAACACCTACAGCAGATAAAGATTCACCAAAAAGTTATTTTTTTTGTCCACATTTTTATGCACAATTTATCCATATAGAGAATAACTTTGTTCACAATTACGCTCTGCGTTTTTCCAGTTCCTCTGTCATTTCGCCACGGATACTGTCTAATTTATAAAAATATGTCAGAACTGCGATCAGCACACACAGCACGATCGGGATCCAGATAAAGCAGATTTCAATATGCGTCAGTGCGCGCGAGGTCTGCACCGCATTTGCCACATAGCCGCCCTTTTCAGAAAAATTCCGATAATGAAACTTGTCAGTCCCATTCCGCCTTTTACGAAAAATCCCTGGAATGCAGCGATCAGTCCCGCTACACTTGCATTTTTCTTATATTCAGAATAATCGATCACATCCGGCTGCATTGCAAATGTAATTCCGAATATTCCATAGATTCCAAGTCCGGTGATCACAAGGCCGACCAGAAGCATGCTGCCGAGTTCTTGCCTATAAAGATCAGAAGATCTCCGATCACATACAGCCCCACACTTACGAACATTAAATTTCTCTTGCTGAATCTCTGTTCCAATGCAGCAGCGCCAGTAACATCGGTAATCCGGACAAGATTCCCAGAATTCCTACCAGTGACAGCCAGTCTTCTCTTCCCAGATTATATTTAAAATAATAGATAACCGTTGTATTTCTTACTACATATAATGAGAAATAGAACAGGTTCAACAAGAACAGAATCCACGCCTGTCCAGTCAGTCCCTTAAAGTCCTGCAGAAGTGAACGGTGTTCCTGTGTCGCTGTCGGTGGAACGATCTCTTTGGTACTTGCAAATGTGAGGAAGAAAATGCACATTGCTGCAATACCATAAATTGTCATTGTGATCAGATATCCTCTTCCTTCGTTGCCATGTCCGAAGAATTTGACCAATGGTGCTGTAATTGACATAACGATTGCTGTTCCCGCCATCGCACAGATCATTCTTGTGGATACAAGGATATCACGCTCATGAATATCCGATGTCAGCTTGGCACAATCGTATTCAACGGAATATTTACGACTGTATATGCCGTACAAAGCAGACAGTAAGTTAGATATGCCCAGATTAATTTTCCGGTACTTCCAAAGTCCGGTACGAAGAATGTCAGAACCGTAAACACAGCAAAAGGGATCGCACCAATCACAAAATATGGGCGTCCCTGTCCCCATTTTGTATGTGTTCTGTCGACGATCAGTCCCATTCCTGTGTCAGTCAGTGCATCGATAAATTTTGTTACCAGCATCATCGTACCTGCCGCAGCCGCCGTAATTCCAAATACATCGGTGTAAAATACCATCAGATACGAAGCCATCGTACTGAACACCAGGTTACATCCCAGATCACCGATTCCATAACCGATTCTTTTTGCCCATTTTTTCATTTTTCTTTTCCTCTCTCTTTCGCATTCATTTTTCTGAGGTTAAAATGTAAGGAAGTCTGCCGCCACAAACTTCCTTATATTTTTTATATTAGAAGCAGGTAAATGCTCCGTCAACTACGATGTCTGAACCTGTTGTAAATGAACTTGTATCTCCTGCAAGGTATACGCAGATTGCTTCGAGTTCTTCTGGTTTTCCCATTCTTCCATCGGTGCCATCTCATTCCATTTTTCAATCAATGGAATCAGCGTTGGTGAGTTCAGTGTTAACTCTGTTCCGATATATCCAGGGCTGATGCAGTTTACACGCACGCCGCGTTTTGCCCATTCGATTGCAAGTGATTTTGTCAGCTGAATCACACCCGCTTTAGATGCGTTATATGCACACTGTGGCTGCGGTACATTTACAATGTGTGCTGACATAGAGCTGTATTGATGATGGATCCTCCGCCATTTTCCAACATATATTTTCCTGCCGCGATATCCGTTAAGAATATTCCGTTCAGATTGATATTGATTACTTTCAGCACTGCTCATATGTCATCTCTTCTGCCGGTGCATTGATACAGATTCCCGCATTGTTATGACAGAAATCCAGACCGCCGAGTTCTTTTACGACTTCTTCTACCATTGCATCTACCTGTTCTTTGTCTGTGCAGTCTGTCTGGATTGCAATGACCTTTCTACCTGTCTTCTCTGCGAGCTCTTTCGCCGTCTTCTTTGCTTCTTCAATGTCAAGGTCAACGATTGCCACATCAGCTCCTGCCTCTGCAAATGCCGTTGCCGTGCACTTTCCGATTCCTCTTGCTGCTCCTGTTACAAATCCTTTTTTCCCATCAAGTCTCATGTTTTCAATGATTCCCATTTTTGTTTCCTCTCTTTCTTTTTGTTATTTTAAATAATTTTATATTTCAATTTTATAAAATCATTTTATTTAATGTGTTTACATAATAATTCTTTTTTATATTTTTTACAAGATGTAAATATTTACAAGATTTGCGAATTTATTTTGTGCACTTTTAATAAAGCAAAGAGTCTTTTCAAGATACGGATAAAATTGTATAATTATTTTATTAAATTGCTTTATATAATTAGCAGCATATAAAAGGGAGATTATTATGGAACAATTTTCATTAACAGATATAAAGAAAAAGAATTTATCAGACGTCTATCAATATATATATATGAATCCCTCCTGTTCAAAACAGGAAATTGCAACTGCGCTTTCTGTCAGCCTTCCAACGGTCACACAGCATCTTACGACGTTAGAAAGCCAGAATCTGATTGAAAAATGCGGCCGCCTTTCTTCATCTGTCGGACGCCGGGCAGTTGCTTATCAGATTCTTTCAAATGCACAGATTGCGATTGGTATCGAAATCCTGTCTCATACCGTACGGCTTCTCGCAGTGAATCTGTATGGAGAAGCTATTGCAAAAGAAAAATTAACGCTTACTTTTGAACCGACCAATGCATATCTTTCCAAATTAAGCAATGCCGTAAAGACATTTTTGGAATCGAATCATTATAAAGAAATAATATTCTTGGAATAGGTCTTGGTGTTCAGGGCCTGATCTCACCGGATGGCTCAGAATTTACTTATGGTAAGATATTAAATTGCACCGGATTTTCCCTGGAAGCATTTGCAAATACTTTTTCTGTCCCATGCAAATTCATTCATGATTCTGAATGTGCATGTAATACGGAATTATGGAAAAGTCCGGATATCAAAGACGTAACATATATTTCTTTAAATTACCATCTGGGTGGTGCCATCATCGTAGACGGTCAGCTTCTTACCGGTGCTACAGGAAAAAGCGGAACATTCGAACACATGACACTGGTTCCCGGCGGTCATGATTGCTACTGTGGACGTCAGGGCTGTGCGGAATGCTACTGTTCCGTGAACTCACTTCTCGGAGATTCCGACAACCTGGAAGAATTTTTCGAAAAAAAATCAGCCGGTGATACCGGCTGTATAGAAAGATGGGAGGATTATTTAAGACATCTGTCCATTCTGATCAACAACCTGCATATGGTTCTGGAGCATACCGTTATATTAGGCGGACATGTTGCTCCCTACTTTACAGATGAAGATTTCTCTAAAATCCGTCATTACGTGGCTGAGCGTTCTACCTTTGATGATGACACCAGTTACATCATTCCCGGCAAATGTCCTGGTGATACAGTAGCGATCGGAGCTGCTCTGCCATTTATCAAAGAATTTATCGACGGCATTTATCTTATATAACCTTAGATTCATTTATAAAATACAGAGAAGTTACCACCTGATTTTACAACTGGTAACTTCTCTTTTTTATCGCCATGCGTTCGTAAGTAGGTGGCATGTCAAGCAGATATTATTTTCAGAATATTTCGTCTTTTTATTATTTTTCACATTTTTTTCAGATTACCCATTGACATTTTCACTTTCGTGCGATATTATAATATCAACAAAAGAAAAGGAGGACGGACCACCAATCAGTTAAATCTTTATTTAAAATCTAAAGAAAGAGGTACAGTCCAATGCAGAGGACAATCTAAACTGAAAAGAGTCTAATAAAGAAAAAGGAGGACAAACCACCAGGAACGTAAATTTAACATCATTTAAAAAATGATAAAAAAACAAATCGAAGAAAGAAAGAGGTATAGTCCATTGGATGAAATATCATAAAAATCCATCGTATTTAAAAAAATTATTAAGTACGGTGGATTTTTCATGTTTCTTTTTTGTTCTTATTCTTACTCCTTGTATTCAAACTTACGAATCTCACAATTCCTGATACCGAACCTTGCAAATTCATCATTCGTCATATCACAAAAATAAGACTGTATCGCTCTTGAGATCCCGTTATGTGCAACCAGAAGATACGTCTTCTGATCTGATTCTTTTTTTAATATCATCGAGCAGATCATAGATCCGGTGACAAAGCTTCAGCATCGATTCGCCGCCTTCATAAGAATTAATAAAATTAGCCTTGGCCCTCTGGAACTCTTCTCCATTTCTCGGCGTACCTTCGTATTTTCCAAAGTTCTGTTCTTTCAGGCGCATTTCTTCACGCATCGGAATACCGGTTACCTCTGATACGTGTCTTGCGGTCTCTTTTGCCCTGATCAATGGTGAATACAGTATCTCATCGATCTGAATTCCCTGCTCCAGAATTGCCTGCCCCAGTTCTTCTGCCTGCTGATGGCCAAGTTCTGTCAATTCAATATCCGTTGCTCCGCAAATCTTATTCTCTACATTCCAGACTGTCTGTCCGTGTCTTGCAAAATATAAATGTCCCATTTCTGTTTCCTTTCTGCTCTTACCGCCTATATAAGTTCTGCAAGAACCGGCAGTTTCTTTTTATAAATTCTTCCCGAAAATGCAATATGCGGCAACTCATAAAATGCCACATTCTCCGGGCAGACCGGGCGATACAATGGATCCGCCACAACGCCTTTTACATTCTTTAAACTCTGAAGTGCCTGCTCCAGTTCTTCTTCTCCACAAACTGCAATATCTCCATCCGCAAGTAATCCTTTCTTTTCCCTTAGCGGACAGATTACTCTTACAGATATCTGATATTCCGTCTCGATCACCGCTGCCAGAGATTCCATGATCACTGGTTCGCCGATTAATATGATCTGATTTTCTGAACTTTTTTCCGACTCGTTTCCTGTCAGGCCGATATGCTTCCTTTTTCGAGATATGCTACCTGCTTTTTTTCTTCTATTGCATTCAACAGAGTTTCATAAATCCCCGAATCGGTGTACCGGTCACATAAGGCGTCCCGAATCTTTCCTGCAATATTTCCGCTGCCCGGAGTCCCGTCGAAGAGACCACCAGATTCACTCTGCCTCCGGTGCACGCGCAAGATCTTCCAGTGTATCTCCCATCGCCCAGGTCGATAACACCTTCCATCCTGCCTGTTCCACATTCTGTATCAATGCATCCACATGCTCCTGTGGTCCGAAATCGAGCGGTGTCACACCAAGAAGATTCACGCTCTTTGGCGTCACTTCTCTCTTTCCTTCGATACGTTTCGCAATCTCTGCAAGTGCATTCCAACACCATATACATAATCATGCATGCCATTTGTCGGAACGGAAAATGCCGGAATCCCGAGATCTTGTTCCAGTATCTTGGCAATTGCTTCAAAATCTGTCCCATTCATATAAGGAATCGGAGAGCCCGCAAGTGCTATAAATTTCGGCTTTAATTCTTCTGCCGCAATCTCAATATCGCAGATCAGTTTCTCATCATTTCCCATAACAGCATCGATCTCCGTAAGTCCCGAGATATAGATCATGCTGTCCTGGTCATACCAGCGGATCTCATCGTGTGTATTATATGTAGAATTACAGCCGGACGGATCATGCATCACTGTCATCCCGCCAAGTTCATAGAGTGCCGAGCAGACACCGGATACATCCGCTGTATAAATTGGTATGATCTTATAACTTCGTTTCATATGCAGCTTTCGCACCCCCAACCTTTCCGGATGATCAGATCTTCCGGATCTTTTTCTTCCTGCCAGGCTTCTATCATCAATCCTGCCACTTTCCGGATTCCGTCAAATCCATACAGACCGGCACCTTCCACCAGATTGACAAAATGCTTCGTTCCTGTAAACCACGCCGCTTTCTGTCCGATTGCCAGTATATTTTCTTCTTTCCTCGGACGTACCCGCATCTCTGGTGGATCGTCGGCTCATATGAAAGGCCAGGATATTGTTGTTTCAGCCACTCAAATGTTGCTTTTTCTTCCGGATTTACCGCATCCAGATAGATTCTTGTCACAGAAAAGCCATGTGTCAGTAACAGCTTTGCAAGCTCCAGCGGTCTTGGATGAAATGTGTGATCGATCATGATCTGTGCATCTCCGATTATTTGTCTTGTTTTTTTCAAAACTGCTTCACACAATGCAATCTCTCTTTCTATGGTCTCATCTATCTCAGCATCTCTTACACTTTCCGTAACCGTCTGCTCCAGCATTCTCCATTGTCTGATGATTTCTTCATAATCAAAGCTTCCCGGAAGATATAACGCTTTCTTCCCAAGCCTCTCTGCCTGACTTTCCAGTCATATTTTCCAGGCGGATAGCATGCTATGAATATTCTACTGTCTGCAAGGTTCTCATAAGCTTTCCATGAGTCACAGGTCGGAAGTTCTCTCACTTCTATATTCTCTGCCTTCAACAAACGTTTGATATCACTCGTCTCATCCAGCGCAAAATCACTGCCTAAAATTGTCACTGATCTTTCTGAATCAGACTTCCCTGTATTTCTTTCCGGAAGTGCGTCGTAGATCGACTTCCGAAGCTTCTGATCCGGCGTCAGTCCGTGCTTCTGCATGATCGGATCCATATAGCAGCGGATGAAAAAGATCTCCGGAAATCTCGCTTCCAATTCTTCATATACCCGTTCCAGATCACATCCCAGGAATGATGCAGGCATACTGTAAATAATAATACCGCCTTCGATGATCGCCCCGTTTCTTTAATACATCTGTCACTCCCTCGATCGTCACATCTTCCAGATTACCATTCAGAAGATCCTCTTCTTCCACAGTCACAAAGGAAAACCGGCCTGCGGCATTCATCTCGGCTGCCGTCAGGACAACTCCCCGCATACAGTTATCCGCACAGACATAGATCTGGATCGCTTCCGGAAGAAGCATTCCTGTATGGACAATATTCCAGTTCCCATGCGCCGGGGAATTGAATTCCAGACCGCTTGATTCTCCGGCTTTCTTTAACATTTCCATCCCTCCCCGGATTCTTTTGACAACTCATAGATTGCTTCCGCAAGCTTTCTATATTCTTCCGCCATCTCACTGCCTGGGAAACACTCCATGACCGTCTTTCCTTCTTCTTCCGCTTCTGCCACAAGTTCACTGTGAGATAATGTTCCTATCACCTGTGTCTTGAAATCATCTGCCAGCTCTTTTACCTTCTCTTCTTCTCTTGCCACATTTCTGCGATTTAAGATAATCCCTCCAAGAGACGCATATCCACGGGTCTTGAAATTCTCCACTGCCATCGCAATATTTGCCCCGGCATGGATTGCCATATTTTCTCCCGAAGTGATGATAAAGACTTTATCCGCATATCCTTTCCTCATCGGCATAGAAAATCCACCGCATACAACATCCCCGAGTACATCATAAAGTACAACATCCGGCTGATATGCTTCATATGCTCCTGTCTCTTTTAACTTTTCCAGTGCCGTGATAATCCCTCTTCCTGCACATCCAAGTCCCGGTGTCGGACCACCTGCCTCTACACAGATCACACCCTGATAGCCGGTCCGCACCATATCTTCTAATCTCAGATCCTGCTTCTTTTCCCGGAAGAGGTCCAGTACAGTCGGCACCGCTTCCCCGTGTCTTAATGCAATCGTCGAATCCGCTTTCGGATCACATCCGATCTGCATCACTTTCAGTCCTTTTTCTGCCAGTGCCACAGCTACATTAGACACGGTTGTTGATTTTCCGATCCCGCCTTTTCCATATACTGCAATCTTAATCATACTATTTTTATTCTCCTGCTTTCGTAATAATATTCGAATACGCCGTCTTCGTGGATATCCCGCTCAGACGACCGATCTTGCCGGATAACGTACTGATCACATCCTGCGGTGCATCAATAGCAATACTGATAATATTGATACCTTTTTCCCGATATGGAATTCCCATTCTTCCGATAATATACTGTCCTGCCTCATGAAGCAGATGATTCAATGTCTCGATCGCTTCCGGATTTTCCACAATGATAGAAATAACTGCCACTCTTGTATCCATTGATACCCTCCTAACAGATGCGCGGCAGTAATTCCCCGCCCGGCTGCGGAAGTAATGCCTGCGTTCCGATCTCCGTCAACATCACTACTTTTCCCGGCTGCTCTTCGGTCACTTCACCGATAATTGCCGCATCCTGTGAATATGGACATACTTCAATGCATCCACGATCGTCTGTGCCTGTTCTTTCGGCGCCATGATCACAAGCCGTCCTTCACATGCAAGATAAAGCGGCTCCAGTCCAAGCATTCCACATACGCCTCGTACCTCTGGTGCAACCGGAATCCTCGAAGCATCCAGACGAATGCCTACCTGGCTCTGTCCTGCAATCTCATACAGCACAGTTCCGACTCCGCCTCTGGTCGCATCACGGATCACATGCAGTTCATGCGTTGCATCTATCACTGCTTTTACATTACCCAGAGTGGTGCACAGTCACTCGTCACATCCGCATCGATTCCAAAATCTTCTCTCGCAAGAAGGATCGTGCATCCATGTCTTCCTATATCTCCCGTCACAATGATCGCATCGCCCGGTTTTGCAAGATTTCCCGCAACTTCGACTCCATCCGTGATCTCACCGATACCTGTTGTCGTGATAAAGACGCCGTCCACCTGCCCTTTCCCTGCAACCTTGGTATCTCCCGATACAATCCGGACTCCGGCTTCTTTCGCCGTCTTCTCCATTGCTTCTGCAATCTCTTCCAGTTTTCCATCGGAAATCCCTCTTCGATCACAAATGCACAGGTCAGGTATAATGGTTTTGCTCCCATACATGAAAGATCATTGACCGTACCGCAGATGGAAAGCTTTCCGATATTTCCTCCCGGATAGAATGCCGGTGATACGATAAATCCATCCGTAGATACTGCCATCTTACCGGCCGGAGGTGCCAGGACGGCTGCATCATCCGCAGTCAGATCCGGATTATCAAAATGTGCTTTGAAGATCATATCGATCAGCTCTGACGTCTGGCGTCCTCCTGCACCATGTGCCATCGTCACAGTTTTCCCCACTAATCTTGCTTTTCTTGCTTCGTTATCCACATACTCGTTCATTTTGTCCACTTCCTTGCTATTTTCCGTCTGTTTTTCTTATTCTCTTCCATACATATAATATGCTGAACAGGCTCCTTCACCGGATACCATACATGCACCTACCGGATGCTGCGGTGTACAGACCTTTCCAAATACTTTACAGTCGGATGGTTTACATTTTCCCTGTAATACATCCCCGCATCTGCAGGCCGGATTCGCCCTTCCTTCCATCTTCGGAACCTGATATTTCTTTCTGGCATCATACATACCCCATTCATCACGTAAACGAAGTCCTGATCCCGGTATGATTCCGAGTCCTCTCCATTCACTGTCACATGCTTCCATCAACGTATCCACCAGTCTCTGCGCTTCTTTACTTCCTTCTTCTGTCACTACACGCGGATAACAATTTACAAAGAAAGGTTTCCCTTTCTGAAAATGTGTCAACGCAACTGCCAGTGCAGTCAGAAGTTCTTTTGCCGTAAAGCCTGCCACCACACCGCTTACACCTTCCTGCACCAGTTCTTCACAAAGCTTTGTTCCTGTGATCGCATTGACATGTCCCGGATATAAGAAAATGTCTGCGCTTCCTTTTAATGCTTCGTATCCTGCGGCATCGTTTTATTTGCGATCAGCATGGAATAGTTCGTGATTCCTTCTTCTTTTGCTTTTTTGACAGACAGACATCCCGCCGGAGTCGTCGTCTCAAATCCTACAGATAAGAATACAACCTCTTCTTCCGGATGTTCTTTTGCATATTTTTCCGCATCGGCAGGTGAATAGACGATATGGATCTTCCCGCCTTCGCTTCTTGCATCTGCCAGACTCTTCTTACTTCCCGGCACACGCACCAGATCTCCGAATGTACAGATTGTCACACTCTTTTCCAGAGCCAGATAAACTGCCTCATCGATATAACTTACCGGTGTGACACAGACCGGACACCCGGGACCAGAGATCAATTCTACCTGCTTTGGAAGAAGTTTGCGGATACCCAGACGGAAGATTTCATGTGTATGTGTCCCGCATACTTCCATGATCCGGACTGCAGGGCCGTCATATCCTTCTATGATCTCTCTTGCCGTTTTCTTTCCTTCACTCATTACAGAAGTTCCTCCATCAACTGATCTGTCTCACTGTCATCTTCATCGGTAATTTTTGCAATGGCGATTCCTGCATGCACCATTACATAATCTCCCGGTTCCAGATCTTCCAGTAATTCTGAAGAGACCGATCTTTTTGCACCCCCCGCGTCTACAACTGCCGTACCATCACTGATACGGACTACTTTTGCTGATAATCCTACACACATGTTATTTTCCCTCCTGAATATACTGCATGGCATATGCTGCCTGCCCCAGTGCGATCCCGCCGTCATTTGCCGGGATCAGGTGATGTCTGAGTACGGTAAAATGTTCTTTTTCCAGACCTTCTTCCACCATTCTCAACAACAGCCGATTTTGGAATACACCGCCGCTTAATGCCACACAATTACATTTTGTTTTCTTTCTGATCTTCCTACAGCCACAGATTATAAGATCTGCCAGCTTTGATGAAAGATATAAGCTAATTTTTCTGCCTGAATGCCTTCTGTTTTCTTCTCTGCCAGATATTTTATAAGGCTTCCTGTCTTCATAATCAGCCTGTCTTCCGGCTCTTTCTTTTCTTCATCCGGATCGCTTTCACCATCTGCCGGCTCATCAATTTCCCAGATCTCTTTCTCATAAGCTTCTGCGGCAAATTCAAGTGCCATCGAAGCCTCCCCTTCGAACGTAGACTTCGTCCGGATTCCGAGAATTGCACTGACTGCATCGAACAGACGTCCCGCACTGGTCGATGTCACAGCATTCATTTTCCGATCCGCCATGGCAAGAAGCACTTTGCATTCCGGTTCACTGCACAGGTTAATCTTTCTTTACAATCTCCATTGTCTGCTCTTTATCCTGTGTCTGCTGATAGATCAGTGAAACTGCAATTCGCCATCCTTCTTTAGCAGAAATGTCTCCTCCGATCTGAAGAAATGGTTCGATACTTCCCATCCGTTCAAATCCGTGATAATCTGCAAGCAGAAGTTCGCCTCCCCAGATGGTTCCATCTGTACCATATCCGGTTCCGTCGAATGCAACGCCGATCACCTGCTCTTCCGGTCATTTTCTGCCATACAGGATAAAATGTGTGCATAATGATGCTGGATCTTCACGACTGGAAGTCCCAGTTCTTCTGCAACGACTGTCGAGTTGTATTTTGGATGCAGATCACATGCTGCAACTTCCGGTTCTACCTCCAGAAGTGTCTCGAATCTGTGGATCGTCTCTTGCAACGCTTTGACAGTACGGAGATCTTCCAGATCCCTACATACGGGGACAGATAGAAACGTCCATCCACTCCGATACAGAACGTATTCTTAAGTTCTCCGCCTGCGGCCAGCACCTGTCCTTTCCACGGCATTGTCACCATCGTCGGAAGCGGTGCATAGCCTCTGGAGCGCCGGATCATATAAGGCTCTCCCTTATAAAAATCCATCACCGAATCGTCCGCCCGGATCCGGATCTTCCGGTCATGAGAAAGGATCAGATCACATAGTTGTGACAGTTCCTCCACCGCTTCTTTGTCATCCCTGCAGATCGGTGCACCGGAGGTATTGCCGCTCGTCATTACAAGATAATCCGGCATCTGGATTCCATCATCATATTGGAATAACAGCATCTGTACCGGAGCGTATGGGAGCATGATGCCGACTTTTGGATTCCCCGGAGCGACAGACTTGCAAAGACCTGTACTGTCTGCAGATTTTTTCCGTTTTTCAAGTAACAGGATCGGCTTCTGGTGTCCATCCAGGATCTCCTCCTGTACTTCATTTACCAGACATTCCTGCTTTACCGCTTCCACATCCCGCGCCATCACGGCAAACGGTTTCGCCGGACGTTTCTTTAATGTCCGCAATCTCTGTACTGCTTCCTCGTTCGTCGCATCACAGCAGAGATGGAATCCGCCGATTCCCTTGATTGCCACGATCCCGCCATCATGAATCATTTTTCTTGTGGCAATGATCGCAGCTCTTCCCCGTTCTTCCCTGCCGGTCAGATACACTTCCGGACCACAATCGTTGCAGCATACCGGCTGTGCATCATAACGCCTGGTCGCCGGATCCTCATACTCCGAAGCACAGTCCGGACACATCGGGAATTCCTTCATGCTAGTCCGTTCCCGGTCATATGGAAGTGCATCCAGGATCGTAAGTCTGGGACCGCAGCAGGTGCAGTTGATAAATGGGTGCAGATAACGCCGGTCTTTTGGATCGTACATTTCTTTCTTGCATTCTTCGCAGATTGCAATATCCGGAGAGACAAAGATCTCCCCTTTTGTCTTCTCGCTTTCTATGATCTGAAAATCATTGAATTTCCCGTATTCTTCCTCTTTTACATCTTCTGTATTGATCTTCAATATGGCAGCTCTCTTCGGCGGCTGATTTTCCAGTCTCTCCAGAAAATCTTTTACACATTTTTCCTCTCCCTGTGCAAAGATTTCCACATAGGGACCTTTGTTACACACACTTCCGGTGATTCCGGCAGCCGCTGCATGACGGCTCACAGTCGGTCTGAAGCCGACGCCCTGCACAATTCCGTAGACACGGATTTTCTTTGTTATCATCCGTTTCTTCCCCCTGTCTAAAACATATAGGTTTCCCATATATTCTGCTTACACGTTAAGCTTTCCTGACACTGCAAAATGCGTCAGCGGAATAAATGTCCCTTCAAATCCCGGAATCATCCGCTCCATACACGGATCTGCAAAGATCACATCATATCCTTCTTTTTCCACCAACGAAATGAAATCATCCTCTTCTTTCAGACTAATATCATCTGCGGCATCAACATTCAGATCCGTTAAAATCTCCTCTTTCCGCATGAACCATGTCGCTGTTGTGATTGCTTCTTTTTCCCCGGTTCGTTTTTCGATCTCCTTACGCACTGCATTTGCAATCACCTGCTGCTGTACGATCAGGATCTTCTTTCCTTGATAATTCACTTCCGGCACAAGTTCTGATGCCAGTGGATAGGCAATCTCATATGGTGTTCCGAACTTCTTTTGCAGATACTGCGCTGCTTTTAATGCTGCCGGAGATACGACCACATTCTTCGCTGCCAGAGAAGCATTTCTCACTTCATCCAGTCCGTCTCCCATACCATAGCAGATGGCACGCATTCCCTGGTCTGCATATACTTTCCGGATCTTATCTGCTGCCTTCAGGTCACTGACATCCTGCGGAGTCATGCCGATAATCCCGATACGTGGTCTGTCTTTATCATTCATATCCTCAGACTCTTCATTCTTGTCACTGAATTTCTCGAACAATTGCAAGATATGCCTTTTCTTCTCCCTTGTCATACAATTCCATGCCATCTGTATTCACCGTCAGTACCGGAAGTTCTGTCTTCTTCGCCAGCATCCGCTCCAATGCCCGATAATCCGTCCCGATCACTGCGGGAACCGGAGTCCCGATCACTGCTGCAAATGTCACATCCAGCTTTTCTGCCGCATCTGCAAGTTTTGCAACCAGTCTGTCGTCTCTTCCAAGGATCGCATCCATATCACGAAGTCCCGCACTGAATACCGCACTTCTGGTTTCAAACCATCTTGGCTCATCGAAACCGCACACATTTCCCGTACATCCACCTGCATCACAGATGACCAGCATTCCGCCAAGTTCATATAACACCGACACTGCTCCCGACTGATCTGGTGCAAATGGTGTCAGATATTTTCTTAATCCTTTCATCGCCTACACCTCCAACAGTCTTTCGCACAAATGTCTCACACCCGCATATCCGTACGGCTGCACTTCTTCGTTCCACATCACGTTTTTCACATCCGGATGATAGTAGCAGGCATCTTTTCCAATTGTAATTGTAACCCCGCTCTCTTCCGGATCATAATACAGCATGGTTGGTTCCATATTGGAAAATACTTTTGTCTTCGGACTCAATTCAGATAAATTCTTCAGGTATACAAAATTCTCGGCGGTCAGCGTTCCATAGATCTCAGCCACCCGGAAGCCATACTTTACAAGCGCCAGTGCCAGTTCGAACGGATCCCCGTTCATACATTCCCCGATGGCGAAAACTGCATCCGGCTTCGCAGATTTCAAGCATTTTACTGAATCAAGTGCAGCAGCCTCCGCTTCATGATCTTCGAATGGAATCCCCAGAACATTTCCCAGTGCCTGATACTGCTTCGTTATCTTATCAATCTGGTACAATCTCCGAAGTTCGATAAACGGAATCTGCAATTTCTCATGAAAATCTTCCGCTGCGAATCTCGCTTCCGGATGTAATACCAGATTAAAATTCGCCTCTGCCATCGTCTGGTACTCTTCGTAATCCTTGCATCTGGATATCTCGTGTACCGTCTTTACGCCTGCTTTTTCCAGCATTCCGTATAACTCACAATCATCCATAAGTGGTGAGAAGAATCCCAGCAGATTCACGACATTTCCTTTTTTCTTCTTTGGTTCCAATAAAGAATATAAGGACTGACGCACATGCACCATCGGCGGCTTCCGTCCTTCTCTTGTCAGCGCATACATATAACACGGTCTGACCGGAAGTCCTGTCTTTTCTTCGGATTTTCTGCAGATCCGTTCCATATCTGTTCCAAGAAGCGCATCCACGCAGGTAATGCAGATCATCACAACCGACGGCTTCTTCTCCAGACTGTCACAGATCTCCTGTACTGCCTTTGGCACTTTTTTCAGATGTCTTCCCGTTACGATATCGGTCTCATCCATCGTAAGATAAAAGAACCGGTCCTCATACTGCGGCATGGAACTGATCATGGACGTATTCCGTCCGCAGCATCCCGGTGCCACGATCAGCATAATCGAATCCGGGATCGCAAGCCCCGCTCTCTTTACACCGAATCCTTCCGCTCCCGGCGAATTAAATGCAAGCGTCGCCGGAGAACTGTAGATCAGATGCGTATTCGACCGGAACTGCTCCGGAATATCATCCCTTCCCCGCTTCTGTAATTCTTCTACCGTACAATAATAGGCAGTCCCTCTCATACCTTTTCCTCATCTTTCCATAATATTTCCGCCAGATCATAGAAGCATTTACTGATGTCCGACTCCGGATTGCCCTCGATCACCGTCTTCCCCTGGTCTTCACAACGGTTAATTTCATCACTTCTTGGAATCTCTCCCACGATGTCAAATCCATGCTCTTTTGCAAATGTCTCTACTTTTTCATTTTCATTTTCTACATTTCTGTGATTCAGTACGATTCCGAACACTCTTGCATAACTTCTGTCTTCAAAGTTCTTTACTGCTTTGGAAATGTTATCTGCGCATAGAGTGCCATCTTCTCTCCCGATGTCACGATCAGAACTTTTCCGCATAGTCTTCCCGGATCGGCGCTGCGAATCCGCCGCAGACCACGTCCCCGAGTACATCGTACAGAACAACATCAGGCTTATAGGTCTCGAATAATTTCAGATCTTCTAATAACTGGAATGTCGCAATGATTCCTCTTCCCGCACATCCAAGTCCCGGTGTCGGTCCGCCCGTCTCGATACATAAGACATTTCCGAATCCTTCTTTTGCAATATCTTCCAGTTTCTCCGGTTCTTCGTCTTCTTCTCTCATATAATTCATGACCGGCCTTAACGGCTCCCCGCCGAGCAGGTTCATCGTCGAATCTGCTTTCGGGTCACAGCCGATCTGGATGACTTCTTCCCCATCGTGGCAAATGCTGCTGCCAGATTGGATGTGACGGTGGATTTCCCAATTCCACCTTTTCCGTAGATTGCTACTTTTAACATGTGTGTTCCTCCTGCATGTTCTGCTTACATATTTGTTCAAATGAAAAAGAACATTTTGTATACATAAGCCGGCTCTCTTTTCGTTATCTGAAGCCGCCTTATTTTGTATACAAAATGCTCTTTTTTGTTTTTCCAATGCATAATGCGAATACATGGTATAGAAATACCATGTGTCGGAAATAAGGAAGTTCTTAACTATTCCTGCTCGGGATGCTGCCTTGCAGTCAGAGTCGTCCTTGTATATTCTGTTTCTTTTCTGCTTTCCTGTTTCTTATTATTTTATCATACAATATTATACTTGTGCATCAAAAAAACTGTTGCTCCGTGATTTTTTATCTCTGCTATCCTTCACACCTTTCCGATACACCATATATGAGATCGCCGCCGTAACAGCCTCCGTGATCCAGAACGCATGCCATACTCCGACCGCTCCCATAAAACGGCTGACGATGAATGCCGCCGGAATGATCACAACCACATATCTGCATAACGAAATGATCAGTGAATGCACGCCTTTTCCAAGACCTTCCAGTGCACCGCTGCAGATAACCGATACGGATGAAGCAATGAAGCCAAGACTGATGACTCTGAGTGCCACACTTCCCGCCTGCATCGTTACCGGATTCGCCGTAAATAGCCCCATCAGCTGTCCCGGAACTGCCAGGCAGATTACCGTTCCGACCGTCATCATCACGAGTACCAGGATCAGACCGTCCCGAAAGATCTTATGTACACGCTTATGCTCTCCCGCTCCGTAATTATATCCGAGAAGCGGACGCATTCCCTGCACGATTCCATTTGCCGGAAGGTACAGGAAGGTCTGCAGCTTATAATAGACTCCGAGAACGAATACATAGACTTCCCCATAGCCTGTAAGTATTACATTCAATACAGAGATCAACAGTGACGGAAGTGCCAGGTTCAGACTTGCCGGAATTCCGATCACGTATAACTTCTTCCATAATCTAAGGTCCACCTTTAGATATTTCTTTCTGTATTTCACCGGAAGCGGATTCGCGATATAAAGGATCAGATACAGCAGTGCCGCTGCTGCCTGTCCGATTCCTGTTGCAAGTGCGGCTCCTTCGATTCCCATCTTCGGGAATGGTCCGAGTCCGAAGATCATGACCGGATCCAGGATAATGTTGATGACCGCACCTGACATCATACAGGTCATCGACTCTACCATACGGCCGACTGCCTGAAATGTCTTCTCAAATACCAGTTGCCAAGATAATGCTGTGGCAAATAAAAATGCAATTCTTGAATAACGCACACCATAGTCCACGATCTGTGCATTTCCCGTAAACATCTGTAAAAACGGTCTCATTACGGCAATGCCCAGAATCATAAAACCGATCCCGTGAATGGTTCCGAGCAGCATTCCCTGTGTTGCTGCCCTGTCTGCCATCTCTTTATCCTGAGCTCCCAGGTAAAATGAGATGACCGCATTGATTCCGATTCCAAATCCGATCATCACGGCATTGACCAGATTCTGCACTGGATACACCAGTGATAATGCGTCATGGCATCTTCGCTGATCCTGGCGATGAAGAAGCTGTCCACAATATTGTAAAGTGAACTCACCATCATAGAAAGCACCATCGGCAGTGCCATTGACAATATCAATTTTAACACCGGCTGTTCTTTCATATATGTCTGATCCATATAATTTCCCCTTTCTTTTTCCACATACATAACATATCAATTTTATTATGGATTTTATGATTTCTATGCACTAAAAAAGCCACATGACCGAACGCATCAGTCATGTGGCGAAAAATAGATTGCTCCAGAAAAATCCACACATGTTTTAGAGGCACATTATAGCATTATCTTTTGACGAATGTCAACCACTGATCCCGTGGGTTTTTAACAAATCTTATTCCTGTTAGATTATGTATTTGGATTATATATTATTCTCCGAGGAAATATTTACCGTATGCATCTGCTGCTTTGATCGCTGCACATACAGTCTCCGGAGTTACCTCGAATGGCATATTGTGAAGCGTGTCGTTCTCTGCACAGGCTGCCGTTGCAACTGCCATCAGCTTCTCATCTGTTACTTCTGTGATTCCCAGTTCTTTTAATGTCACAGGCAGTCCCAGTTCGATACACCAGTCGATGATATCTTCCAGTTCTTCTGCCGGAATGTTCTCCAGTACCAGCTGTGTAATCGTTCCAAATGCGACTTTCTCGCCATGATACATGTGATGGCACTCATCCAGTACGGTAAATCCATTATGAATTGCGTGCGCTCCTGCAAGTCCGCCACTCTCAAATCCGATACCACTCAGCAATGTATTGGCTTCGATGACTTTTTCTACAGCCGGTGTACATGCTCCTGCTTCCAAAGCAAGTTTTGCCTTTACTCCTTCTGCCATCAGCGTATCAAAACAGAGTTTTGCAAGTGCGATTGCTGCCTGTGTGACCTGTCCACCCGCACATGTCGTTGCTCCACTTGCCTGACAAGCTCTTGCTTCAAAGTATGTTGCCAGCGCATCACCCATTCCGGAAACAGTAAGTCTTACCGGTGACTTTGCAATGATCTCAGTATCCATCAGAACCATGTCCGGGTTGGCCGGAAGGAATAAGTACTCTTCGAATACACCAGCATCTGTATAAATAACAGACAGTGCGCTACAAGGTGCATCTGTTGAGGCGATCGTCGGACAGATCAGAACCGGTGCTTCTTTATAATAAGCAACTGCCTTGGCCGTGTCCAGGATCTTACCACCGCCGATACCGATCACAACATCACAGCCTTCTCATTCATGATGTCTACCAGTCGGTTGATCTCATTCTTACTGCATTCTCTGTTGAAATACTCGTACACAGGTGTGATCTCGTATCCTTCAAATCCGGTATTTACAACGTCTCCGATACGTTTATATCCGGATTCTGTGATCAGTACGAGTGCTTTTTTTCCATACTTCTGAGCATATTCACCCAGCTTCTTCAGCTCACCTGCACCCTGTACATATTTACTTGGACTACATAAAATCTTTGCCATGATATTACCCTCCTGTAATCTTCACGTTTTATATGTTATTTTATTAACAATCTGGTTTTATTGTATGCTATCGATACAGTTGTGTCAATAAAACAGGAGGAAAATATTTACTTTTCTTAGTGTCAGATCACTATGCCCTGACAGTGATCTATCTCATGCTGAATAATCTGTGCCGTCCATCCGGTATATTTCTGTCTCTGCTTTTTGAAATTCATGTCCTGATATTCTACTTCAATCTCCTGATACCGGGTGCATTTTCTCACACCGGTAAGGGAAAGGCAGCCTTCTTCCGTCTCATATTTTCCGGAACGTTTTACAATCTTCGGATTGAACATTGCCATATTCATGAATCCCATATTAACGGCTATGATACATTTCTTCACTCCGATCATATTCGCTGCCATGCCGACACAGCCTTCCTCGTGCGCTTTCAATGTATCTAACAAATCCACTGCAACCTGCTTGTCCGCCTCTGTTGCCGGCTCGGATCTCTGGTTCAGGAAAAATATGTCTTTCATAATCGGTCTTATCATGCTTTGTTACTCTCTTTCGTATGCGTTTTCATATAATTATAAAATTCTTGGTGCAGCCGCTGGAATTCTTCCGGTGCATGCATCGCATGTCGGTAAAGGAATTTGTTGCCAAATTCACTCTGGTATACTCTGCTTAGAACCCCTGCCAGCATTCCTGTCGGCATATCTTTGATCATATAGAGCTTTGCCGGGCACAACATTCCCTTCTGGGCGATCCACTTCAGGTTCTTTTTCATCCGATAAGCTGTCAGCGTCATCAATTTTTCATTTGCACAGATTTTTTCCGGATGCCTGCTCTGGTAATAAGCATCTGCCAGCGGAATGATCACGCCAAGATGTGAGATCTGCCAGTGATGCATTTCCGGAACGATCTGATATGGAATGTGGCTTTTTCTAAATATGTATGCCAGTGCTTCTTCCCTGCTGCTCTTTCTTCCTCCGATCTCACCGAATGTTGTCGGCTGGATTGCTCTTGGCAGAAGCTGTGCATCCAGAATCCCTCCTTCGATACAGCCGCCCGCTCCCGGAAATGCCGGAAGGATCCTGCCTTTTCCGCAGATTTTCTCCCACCTGCCATATGGTTTGATCGTATTGATCATAGTGACAACATTCGGACTTTTATTCTTACTGATATCTTCCAGTGCTTCTTCCACTTGATTCTCACGTACGGTCAGGAAAATAAACTGGTAGCGGTCATCCGGTTTTAACTCACTGATCGTCTTAACCTCAACTTTATGCGTTCTTGTCTTGCCTCTGTACCATAGACCGTGTCCCTGTAATTCTTTTAACCGCTGCCCTCTTGCTAAGACTGTTACATCCAGTCCCGCTTTGGCGAATCTGGATGCGTAGAAGCTTCCGATGACTCCAGCGCCGTAGATTAGAATCCGCATGGTGTTTCCTCCTTGGTGTATATTCGTATGTTCTGTATGGTTTCTTGTATTCTTTGATATATATCTTCTGTTATAGCATCTGTTGTAATTCTAACACCCGGACTTTTGGATTTCAACATTGTTCCCGTTTATGGTACCTCTGATTGTATTCTATTTTCTGTTTTTCATTTGTTAACAATTTCTTCCTAATTCCATCACATTTTCATCACATATTCCTTCTATACTAAGAATTGTTCGAAAGAACAAACACTTTAAATCTTTTTCATAACTTTTTCCTCAGGACTGCACTCCTCCCAAACAATGCAGTCCTATTTTTTTTACAAAATTACCGGAGGGGACACAAAAAAAGCCACAAACTCCGTCCCCACTGGCCCATTAGAAATTGTTGTCAGAACATTTCAAAAATTAATCCTTTAAATTCACTAAAGTTCTAGTCATTTTAGCCAATTCATGTTATTATCTTAAATAAGATTTTCAACAAAACGCACAGGAAGGAGCATTTTAACAATGGACGAAAGAATTAGCCGCGTATTGGAAAAAATGAAAGAGAAAGGAATCGATCAGTTATTGGTATCTGATCCACTGAGCATCCGCTTTTTAACAGGCATCATGGTAAATCCTGGGGAAAGATTATATGCCCTGTTACTTAGAACAAGTGGAAAACATACATTATTCCTGAACTATCTGTATTATGTATCAAATACAGGATTCGAAGAAGTATGGTTCAGTGACATGGATGACCAGATCGGTGTTCTGATGGAGCACATCGATACAAAGAGTACTCTTGGAATTGACAAGACATGGCCGGCTCGTTTCCTCATTCCACTTCAGGAGCGCTGCCCTGAGATGAAGACAATCTGGGGATCTGACTGCGTAGACGGTGTTCGTGCAGTTAAGAATGAAGAAGAGATTGCAATCATGAAACAGGCATCTGTTATCAATGATAAGGTTATGGAAAGAGTTGCAGACTTCATCAAAGAAGGTATGACAGAGAAAGAAGTTGCTGATTTCATCGACGCTGAGTACCTGAAAGAGGGAGCTAGCGGAGTAAGCTTTGATACAATCGTATGCTTCGGACCTAACGCTGCTGACCAGCACCATACACCAAGTGAGACAAGAACTCTGAAAGCCGGAGAATGTGTCCTGATCGATATGGGTTGTGTATGGAAAGGTTACTGCTCAGACATGACAAGAACATTCTACTGCAAGAGCGTAGATGATGAGCAGGCTGCTATCCACGATCTGGTTCGTACAGCAGTTGAGAAAGCAGAAGCTGTTATCAAACCTGGTATGCGTTTCTGCGATATCGACGCTCAGGCAAGAGATCTGATTGACGAAGCTGGATACAGTGAATACTGGAGAATCCGTCTTGGACACTTCATCGGACAGGAAGACCACGAATATGGTGATGTAAGCCCGATCAACAAGAATGTGGCTGAACCTGGTATGATCTTCTCTATCGAGCCTGGTATCTACATCGAAGGCAAATACGGTGTTCGTGTTGAGGACCTTGTTCTCGTAACAGAAGACGGACATGAACTTCTGAATGCTGTAGATAAGAAATACCGCATTGTTGGTTAATTTTAAATCTTACATATTATTTTTAAAAGGCAGGACTTCGTTTCCTGCCTTTTTATGTGCCAAAGTTTTCTGTATCTACAGAACCTGCCACCGGCAGCTTCTTCCGAACGCATGGCAATTAAAATAAGCCGGAAGACATTACATCTTCCGGCTTATTCCTAATTACCATTCAAGTTCACATTTTCTATTCTATATTTTCTGACTCGGCTTTCTCTTGCTCAGCTTTTTCTTACTCAGCCTTTTCTCTACGCTCATCCAGTTCTTTTCTGACTGTCGGATAGATCTTATCAATTCCCATGAATAAGTACCAGATGATAAGAACGATCACTGTAATCACCAGTGGCAGATACAGGAACAGTCCTTTGATTGCGAAGATTGCACTTGCTGACTGAACGGCTGCTGTTCCATCATAATGTCCGGCTGCAAGAATCCATCCAAGTGCTGCTGTTCCAAGTCCGGTTCCTATCTTCTGTCCGAAGCTTGTCACACTGTAAGTAATGCCTTCTTCACGGATGCCATCTTTCCATTCGCTGTAATCTACAACATCTCCTACAATTGCAAACAGGCAGGAATACAATGCTGCATGTCCGATTCCCTGTAATACCAGACCTGTGTAAATCATTGGAAGATTAACAGGTCCTGCGATTTCAAGCACCAGTCCTGCTGCGTAGAATAAAAATCCTACAAACAGTGCTTTGATCTTTCCGAATCTTTTTGTAAATACCGGGATCAACATAATCGTAAGGATGGTCGGGATATAGTTGAACATGGTCATTGTACTGTTCAGCATCTCATCCCCTAATACGTATTTTGCATAGTAGATTCTGGATCCTCCGGTTAATCCAAGCGATGTATAGATCACTGCAAATGCAAGTGTGATCAGGATAAAGTATTTATTTCTGCAAAGGATCTTAATTGTTTTCAGCGGATGTGTCTTCTTCTTCGCTGTTGTTTCTTTTTTGATTGGTTTGTATCTTTCTTTTGTTCCGGCAAATGTTGTGATGAACATTCCAAGTGCTACGATTGCATACACGATACTCATGCATGTCCAGCCACGCTGTCCGTTTCCAAGGAAATGTACCAGTGGAATCGTGATCACGTTAATTACAAGCTGTGCGATCATGGTAAATTCAAAACGAATCGTGTTCATGACATTTCTGTCGTGCTGCTCTGTGGTTACCAGTGAAAGCATTGTATTATAAGAAAGGTTAGATGCTGTAAAGCATACCGCTGCAAGGAATATGTATACAAGTAACAGGTAAATTGCTTTTCCATTTGCACCAAGGTCCGGTACTGTAAAGATCATGATCAGGCTGATGACCAGCGGTGGCGCACTCCAGAGTACCCACGGACGGGCTTTTCCCCATCTGGTGTTCGTCTTATCTATAATGATTCCCATAAAAAGATCCGATACGCCATCGAATAATCTGGCGATCAGCATCAGTGTTCCTACTACTCCTGCAGCAATACCTGCCACATCAGTACAATATATCGTCAGGAAAGAGGCTACCGTTGTCCATACCAGATTTGCTCCGATATCACCTACTCCATAACAGATTTTCTCTCCCAGAGATACTTTCATTCCATCCGCATTCTCTGTGATGGCTTCCTGTGTATTCTGTCCGGCTTTTTCTTTACTCACTCCGACGGATATTTTATCAACCGCTTCCATCTTAATTCCTCCTCTTTTTGTTCTGAACCCACTATATCAGAATCCAAATTTTAAAAAGGAGCAATTTTTTCGGAAAGGAGTAATTTTATAAACTGTTATGCATTAATCCGCCTGTATTCATTTGGAAGCATCCCTTCTTCCTGTTTAAATACTTTACTCATATACTTTGGATTGGAAAATCCAGTCATTGCAGCTATCTGATTTAATTTCAGATCTGTATCCAGAAGTAATTCTTTCACATGCATGATTTTAAATTTTCGTACCGTCTCCGTAAAGGAAGTCCCCGTTTCTTTCTTTAATTGTGTTCCCAGATATTGCTCTGTAACATGAAGTCTTCTGGCTGTTTCTTCCAAAGTAATCCCGTCACTATAACATTCTTTCATAATTGTCAGTGCTTTTTGTACCAGATATTCAGAAGATGTCTGGTTGATCTGACTTATCTCGATGCTGGAGAATAATTCCATCATGACTGCTTCTATCTCCTCCCAGGAAACTGCACCTAAGATTGTCTTTAACACTCTCTGAACCATCAATTCCTCATCCGCAATGTGCCACACTCCTTGGCTGTATTGATTATCGCATATGCGAAACGGATACACACTTCTCTGAGTTCCTGTGGACTGTGTACTTCTATGCGTCCATATTTCATGAATTTCTGAAAACAACCGGTAAATTCTTCTACATTCATATGTATTACTGCACTTCTGGCCCTGTTTTCCAGCTCTGCCGGATAAATGACTGATACGTTCTCATCTGTAGAATTTTCTCGCATTCAATCAATACCCTGTCTCCGAGTATCAGATGCCAGCCACATGCCTTTTCTAATTCCAGCTCTGTCTCAGTCAGTCTGTTAAGTCCCTTACATTCCTTCCATGTAAATACGCCACGGTCATGCAGTCTTACGGAACATGCCGGTACTACCGAATGTTTTACGTATTTCAATAATTTACTGACATCTTCCTCACCATAAAAGCAGACCAATGCGGCCTGTTGTTTTTCACGAGGCAGCCAGCACAGTTTCCGTTCCGGATTGTGTTCTTTCAATTCCTCCAGAAATAATCCGACTTCTTTCTTCTCACTTTCATAATATTTTCCAAGGAAAATGTACATACAATACAGGCTGTGTCCCTGAATGATTCCATAATTATCTGCCAGCACAGCGTCCAGCCTTTCATTCTTCTCATATTCACCATCCAGGATATCCTTCAGAATCTTTTCCAATGAAAGAGAATTCTTTCCCCTCTGTTCTACAAATAACTCTTCTTTAATTTTTTCCAGCGTTTTCTTTAGTTCTGTCAGATTCACCGGTTTTAGCAGATAATTTTCAATTCCCAGTTCGATTGCTTTTTTCGCATAGCTGAAATCCGAGTAGGCTGTAAGAATAATCACTTTTGTATAGATTCCTCTTGCCCGTGCTTCTTTCAGCATCTGCAGTCCATCCATATCCGGCATCTGGATATCCAGCATGATCAGATCCGGCATTTCCTCTTCCAGAAGTATCAGTCCTTCTGCTCCATTCTCCGCACTGCCTACGACCTGATATTCCGGACTTATCTTATTTAAAATATGTACAAGTCCTTCTCTGATCGGTTTTTCATCTTCAATAACTGCTATCTTCATCTTTTTGTTCCTCCTGCAATGGCACAAACAAATGTACTTTCACTCCACTTGGAGATACATTTTCAAAATAAATCACTGCATCTTCTCCGTAATAAAGTTTCAGACGTTTTCTTACATTCGAGATTCCAAAATGATTCTTGATCTCTTTTCCCATATTCAGGTCTTTCAACTGATCTTCTTCTATATGCCGGCCGTTGTTTGCGATAATAATATGCATCTGTTCTTCCGCTTTGGATACCTCGATCGTCAGACGATGTGCTCCTTCATAACCACGGAAACTATATTTGATCGCATTTTCCACAAATGGCTGCAGCAGCATCTTGTGAATCTTGCATTTCCCGTACGAATCTTGAATTTTAAATTCCAGTTCAATCTCTTCTCCCAGTTTTTCCTGCTGGAGAAGGATGTATTTTTCCAGCCATCCTTTTTCCGCATCAATTGTGGTAAATTCACCGGCATCATTGATCGCATAGCGCAGGATGTCCGCAAGTGCCACCAACATCTCGCTAATCTCATATTGTTCATTCTCAATTGCTTTCCAGTTGATCGTATCCAGAATATTATAAAGGAAATGTGGATCGATCTGAGCCTCTAATGCAGAGATTTCTGCATTCTTCTGCTCCATTGCCGATTCTTTTACCTGTCCGATCAAATTGTGGATACGTTCCGACATTTCATTAAATCCTTCAGATATTTCCTGAATCTCTGTACTGTCTTTTTCTTTGACTTCAAGCTTTTCCCGGAAATTATCTTTTTCGAGATTTTTCATTGCATCCACAATGTCATTTACCGATATCATGACCGGTTTGGTAACACGATAGATCAGAAGGACAAAGATCAGCAGAACAGCAAGCGCTACCATGATCCAGAATATCACCTGTTCTTCAATTGCTTTCTGATATTCACGAATCGACTGACATAAGAGGATTGACCAGCCGCTTCTGGCATTTTTGATTGCCTTCTGATTAACCTTTGCACTATCCAAAGCCTTCTCCTGCCGGCCAAGCATCTTTGTATCTTCTGCCCCTACGATCACTCCGTCTTTCACAAGATATACTCTGGACCCTTTTCCTGCGCTTAATACCGATTCCAGTTCATCCAAATTGACAGACAGGATTACATATCCTAGATCCTCACTGATATCCCAGTAATTAACCACCTTTCTCCCGATATGAAACATACGCTCAGGATTGTCCGTATCTTTATCAACATCATAGGACAGCAGCTTTGTCTCATCCGGAATTTTTACCTTTTCCATCCATGTACTATTCACCGAAGATGACGACAGTCGGTCGTAAAATATCCGCCTCTTGTCTGAAAGCACAAGCTGGATTCCGTCAACTCCTTCATTTCTATTACAGATATGGGCAAAATCTCTTCTCATATTATATGCATCCGCTTCCGGAATTTCTTCCGAATCATTTGCATTTACTACAAGGCTCAGAAATTCTTCATCTGTTGTAATAGCATAAAGTAACGTTTCGTATTTATCCAGCGTCATATTCAGGCTCTGATTTGCTTTCTGCAAGTCAGCCTCTGCCTGATTGTTCATATTCTCTAATGTACTTGTCTTTAATCTCTCCTGCGTATCAGTGCAAAAATAGCCAAGCGGAATACATGCCGTAATGATAAATGCCGGTATTAATAGTCTGCCGGAAGATTTTTCTTTTCTCTTTTCATTCTGTTTTCTGCTCCAATACTCTCTTATCTTTTCTGCACTTTTGTCCAGTATAGTCTGTGAATCGTTTTCATTTACCAGGATTTCTCTTAAGGTATCCGAAAGTGTCAGTGAGATCTGCGGCCAGTTTCTGCTGATCTCTCTTGTCCTGGCATTCTGATACAGATCTATAAATGTCCCTTTTTCCTTATCATTTTCAAACTGTTGCTGCATAATCTCCTGCCTTGGTGCAAGAAATCCGAACTCATCTATGTACTCTTTCATCCGCTTTTTGTCCGCAAGAAATTTCAAAAACTGAATCGCATATTCCTTATTTTCATTATCTGCCACCGCCAGAATCTCTCCTCCGGCCACCGTAACCTGTGGATTTCCGCATGGAATCGCCGCAACACCAAATTCAAGATCCGGATTGCCTTCACGGATACTGTCGATTGCCATAGAGGAATTGAACATCATTGCGATCTTTCCCTTTATAACTGATTCGTCAGATCTCCCATCGTAAGGGAAATACTCTGCAGACTTAAGCTTCCTTCCTGCTCCATCTCTTTTAAGAATAAAAATGCCTGCTGCCCGGTTGCTGTATTGATGCTATGGATATCTCCACCCATAGACCACAGAATCGGAAGAAACTCATACATACTTTCCTCTGTCTGCAGTGCCGTGATCGCGAAGCCTTTTATCGTTTTATCACTGACCTTCTCCGCAACCTCTTTGAATTCTTCCCAATTCTCCGGAATCTTGCATCCTGCTTTCTCCAGAATCTTCTTATTATAAAACATCGCCGTACAGTTCACTCCAAACGGCTGTCCATAGATTCTTCCATCCGCAGAACATGGTGCCAGCGCTTTTTCTGAATACTCCTGTAATTCCGGGATCTCATCTGTCAGATCTGCAAATGGTTTCATCTGATGGAGAAATTGAAAATCCGAAGAATCCACCAACGCAATATCCGGCATTTTTTCTTCCGACATGGACAATGCCAGCTGTTTCTTGAAATCTTCATCCGGTATGTAGGATACCTTAACTTCTATTTTATCTTGTGACTGGTTAAACTGATCTACCAGTTCTTCCAGATGCTGCTGGTTTCCCGGGATGTCCCAGTAATGCCACAGTTCGATTTGTTTTTTCTTTATTATTTTTGTTTTCTCTTGTTTCTGGCAGCCTCCGCACATGAACATGGAAGCGATCATTACTGCACACAGGCAGACAGAAATGTATTTTCCTGTTCTCTTCATCTTCTTTCTCCAGTTTTTAAGTTCTTTTCCAGTCCTTACCACTTTTGACACTTAGTACTTCCAGCGCTTACTACTGTACCTTTATCTGTCCCAGTATCTCCCCGATCGTGCCGCAATCGTCAACTCCGCACCAACTTCTCTGGCTGTTGCACCCTTATTGATCACCACCAAATGTTTTCCTCTGAAATAATCAATAAATCCTGCTGCCGGATAAACGATCAGGACGTACCACCTATGATCAGCGTATCTGCTTCACTTATTGCCTTCACACTCTTATTGATCACAGCAGAATCAAGACCTTCCTCATAAAGTACAACATCCGGTTTGAGCATTCCTCCGCAGCTGCATCTCGGGATTCCGTCTGCATGTTTTACATAAGCCGCATCGTAGGAATTTATGGCATTTCATGCAGTAATTGCGATGAATACTTCCGTGCAGTTCCAGTACATTTTTGCTTCCTGCCGCCTGATGAAGTCCGTCAATATTCTGCGTGATCACGGCAGTTAATTTGCCGGCTGCTTCTAATTCTGCAAGCTTACGATGTGCAGCATTCGGTTTCGCATCCAGGAACATCATCTTCTCCTTATAGAATTCATAAAATCCTTCCGGGTTCTGTACAAAGAAACTGTGGCTTACGATCTGTTCCGGTGAATACTTATACTTCTGCCGGTATAATCCATCCGCACTTCGGAAATCCGGAATATCACTCTCTGTAGAGACACCTGCACCTCCGAAAAATACAATTCTTTCACTGTCATCAATAATTGTCTGTAATTGTTCTGCTTCTTTTTCGTACATCGCTATTCCTCCTGAATTCTATGAATTTAATTTTGTATTTCTGACATATGCAGAAAAACTGCCCACAACCTGTAAAGGCTGCATGACAGTCATATTCCATCTTCTTATTTATTATTTTCTTTCTCGATCCATGCAGTCACTTCACGCAGATCTGCCAGTTCTGCCGTGATTCCTTTCTTTACTTCTTCCGGCACAACCGCCACATCCGGTACATAGATCGTATATCCGCCTGCTGCCTTCCCGGCCAGAAGTCCAGGGCACTGTCCTCAAGAACCAGACATTCTTCCGGATTCTGTCCAATCAACTCTGCCGCCTTCAGAAAAATATCCGGCTCTGGCTTTCCATGTTCTACCATATCTCCGTATATCGCATTTGCAATAAGATGTTCTACACCGGACACATGTATCAGCCTGCTTGCACGCTTTTTCTCTGTAGAAGTCGCTATCACAGCCGGAATCTTATGTGCATCTAAGTATTCTAATAAATCCCGTAATCCTTCTTTATGCGGAACAGAGTCTTTTGTCACTTCATCGAAGTACTCATGCTTCATTGCCCTTGCTTCATCATAATCCAGTCTGTCTCCAAAATATTCTGCAAATTTTTTTCGGATTGATTGTGGATTTCTTCCCCTGAAAGAATTTGTCAATGCAATCGGAATGTCTACGCCCAACTTTTTGCCTGCATAAATCCATCCTTTTGTAGAAAGGCATTCTGTATCAAACATCGTTCCATCCATGTCAAAAATTACACCTTTTACCATATACTCTTATGACTCCTTATTCTCACTATACCCGGTAAAGAATTCAGATAATGCATCCAGTGTCTTCACAAGTACCGGAAGTTCGGTATCATCCAGTTTGTCCAGGATAGCCTGTGTCATCTGTCTGTGGTAATCTTCGTGATGATGGTAAGCCTTTACACCTTTTTCTGTCAGCTTGACAAGAACGACTCTTCTGTCTTCTTCACTGCGGTGACGCTCCACATATCTTTTATTCACCAGACTGTTCATGGCAGTCGTAAGGATCCTACCGTAATATTCAGCTTTCTGGCGATGGAAGACATATTATTTCCTTCTCCGAGTCCGATTGCTTCTATTACATGCATATCATTATTTGTAAGATCCTTGAACTCGTCCGTAATAATCGCCTTTTCTTCCAGCTCCCATATTTCATTGATCAGACTGACCAGTATCTGATTGATCATCTTATATGCGTCATCCATTCCCATCTTCTGTAATTTCCTTCACTTTAACTCTTCATTCTTTACTCTTGTCTTTTATTATACCCTTTCTGGCATCAGAGAATCAATAACTTCTTTCACAGTTTCCAGATGATCTGCTCTGTATGCATATGCCCCGCAGAAAAGTAATGCATCATCGACATTTCCCTTTGCGGCATTGATCAGTGCTGCGTAATACAATATGGTGTCGTTCCCGGATTACAGTGTTTCAGACAGCGGTAACAATGTGCGGGAGCGATCCTGCCCTGTTCTTTTACTTTTTTCATAAAGGGATTCAGAATCGCACGTCCCGGCATTCCCACAGGACTTTTTACGATCACAATATCTTCTTTTCCAGCATTCAGATATGCTTCTTTATAGCGGATGTCTGCGTCACATTCTTCCGTTGTAACGAATCTGGTTGCCACTTGTATCGCATCTGCCCCAAGGGAAAATGCATGTGCGGCGCTTTCGCTGTCATGAATTCCTCCACCGATTGCTATCGGAATCTTCTTTTCGTATTTATCCGAATAGTTCTGTATGATTTCTTTGATTTTCTGAATCTCCTGATCGTATATTGCCTGTCCTTCATATTCATCCAGCTGATCTTCACGAAATCCCAAATGTCCCCCGGCAAGCGGTCCTTCGATCACTACCAGATCCGGTATTCTTTGATATTTTTTATCCCAGTACTTTAATATGACATTCGCCGACTTTGCAGTAGATACGATCGGCGCAAGCAGAATGTCCGAATCCCCCACATATTTCGGAAGTTCCGTCGGAAGTCCCGCTCCCGATACGATCAGATCTGCGCCTGCTTCTACCACCGCATGCACATATTCTTCATAATGCTCCATGCAACCATCAGATTAAATCCTATGATTCCATTCGGTGCCAGTTTTCTTGCTTTTTCATATTCCGATTTCACCGCTCTTAAGTTTGCTTCTAATGGATTCTTTTCAAAATCTTTTTCTTTAAAGCCGGGTTGAGCGGCAGAGATAATCCCTATGCCGCCCTCTTTTGCAACTGCTCCGGCAAGATTTCCAAGGCTGATCCCTACTCCCATACCGCCCTGGATAACCGGAACTTTTGCCATCTTTGTTCCTATTTTCAATGGTTGTATTTCCATATCTTTTTTCCTCGTCATATTATAGAATCTATGTGTTCATACCTATTACATATTTCTGAAGCGCTCGTATCTATGTCTTATCAATTCCTGTTCTGACATGCTTCCATATCTCATCAGAAACTCTTCTATTGCTTCATTTATCTGCATGATCACAGAATCCATATTCTGAACCGTATATGTTTCCGGTTCTGCGAAAACACGCTCTACGATTCCCTGTGCTTTCAAATTCTCTGCTGTCAGCTTCATCACTTCTGCGGCTTCTTTTGCTTTAGAACTATCTTTCCATAGAATGCTTGCGAATCCTTCCGGCGAAAGAATCGAATAGATAGAATTCTCCAGCATCCACACTTCATCGCAGTTGCCATCGCAAGTGCTCCACCGCTTCCGCCTTCACCGATAATGATAGATACGACCGGAACCTTTAATCCGGACATCTCATAGATGTTTCTGGCAATCGCTTCTCCCTGTCCGCGCTCTTCTGCTTCCAGTCCGCAGAACGCTCCCGGTGTATCGACCAGACAAATGACAGGTCTGGCAAATTTTTCTGCCTGTTTCATCAGTCTTAATGCTTTTCGATAACCTTCCGGTTTCGGCATGCCGAAGTTTCTTTCGATATTTTCTTTCGTATTTCTTCCCTTTGCCTGTGCGATCACCGTTACCGGCATACCATGGAACCTTGCCACACCGCCAATGATTGCTTTGTCATCCGCAAAATATCTGTCACCGTGGAATTCTACAAAGTCTGTAAAGAGCGCATCAATGTAATCACTTCCTACAGGACGGTCTTTTCGTCTGGAAAGTTCTACTCTCTGCCATGCCGTTAATTTTTCTTCTTTCCTTCCGTCTGCCACAAGATCCTGAGCACATTCTTTTCTATTAAAATCTGTTCCTTTTCCATTCTCATGAAGTGCAAGGATTTTAGAAAGTACTGCTTTCATCTGCGGACGTTCTACAATGGCATCCAGAACCCATGTTCCAGTAAGAACTCTGCTCTTTGGAATCCCTCCGGAAGCTTTTGGCCGATGGTCTGCTCGATCACTCTTGGGCCTGCGAACCCGATCAGAGCTTTTGGCTCTGCCAGGATCACATCCCCGAGCATCGCAAAGCTTGCGGTTACTCCGCCAGTCGTGGGATCAGTCAGTATGCTGATATAAAGAAGTCCGGCATCACTGTGGTGCTTCAGTGCTGCGGATGTCTTTGCCATCTGCATCAGAGAGACGATTCCCTCCTGCATACGGGCCCCTCCGGAGCAGGCAAATAAGATGACCGGAAGTCTTTCTTCTGTTGCCCGCTCTACTGCCCTTGCTATCTTCTCTCCAACTGCTTCTCCCATGCTGGCCATCAAAAATCTCCCATCACAGACTCCGATAGCCGTCTCACGGCCGTCAATCTTTGCTTTTCCTGTTATGACTGCTTCTGAAAGCCCTGTCTTTTCCTGCAGTTTTTCCAGTTTTTCTTCGTATCCTTTGTATTCCAGAGGATTCCCTCCCTGAAGATCAGAATCCCACTCTTCAAAAGAACCTTCATCTGTGACCATCTCGATCCTTCGTCTCGCATGCACGCGGAAATATCCCCCGCACTTCGGACAGATGTAATGATCTTTCTTTACATCCTCTGCAATAATTGCTCCTCCACACTTGTTACATTTGCGGAGTAATCCCTCCGGTACTTCCGGTCGTCTGGTAAATGTAATATAATTCTTTCTTCCGACAGCAATTCTGGTTTTCTTAAATACGTTGTCCAGCTTCATCAGCAGTCACCTCTACAGTCTTTCAATAAATTCAATATCTATATTTCCCTCAATGTAATCCGGATGATTCACAATTCCATACTGATAATCCACATTCGTGTCAATTCCTTCTATAATGACCTCACCCAGCGCACTCTGCATCTTGTGGATTGCTTCCTGACGGTTCTTCGCCCATACGATCAGTTTTGCCACCATGGAATCATAATATGGCGGAATCGTATAACCACTGTATATTGCAGAATCGATGCGAATTCCCTTTCCTCCTGGAAGATACATATCCGTAATCGTTCCCGGAGACGGGCGGAATCCTTTTTCCGGATTCTCTGCATTGATCCTGCACTCGATCGCATGTCCGGTCAGTTTAATGTCTTCCTGTGTATAGGACAACTTCTGTCCGGATGCGATACGGATCTGTTCCTTTACAAGATCTACACCGGTTACCCATTCCGTTACCGGATGCTCCACCTGAATTCTGGTATTCATTTCCATGAAATAAAAGTTCCCGGATTTTTCTAATAAGAACTCGATCGTTCCGGCATTCTCATACCCTGCTGCTTTGGCGGCTTTTACCGCCGCATCTCCCATCTTTTTTCTCAATTCATCTGACAATGCAACAGATGGGGATTCTTCAATTAATTTCTGGTGATTACGCTGGATCGAACAGTCTCTTTCTCCCAGATGGATCACATTGCCATATTTATCTGCCAAAATCTGGAACTCAATATGTCTTGGATTTTCTACAAAGTGTTCAATGTACATCGTCGAATCGGCAAATGCCATCTCGGTCTCTTTCTGCGCCGTCTGAAATGCAGATTCAAACTCTTCCGGTGTCCATGCAGTACGCATGCCTTTCCCTCCGCCGCCAAGGGCAGCTTTTATAATAACCGGATAGCCGATCTCCTGTGCCAACGCAGCACCTGTCTTTGCATCGTAGACCGGTTCCTTACTTCCAGGTATGACCGGAACACCTGCTGCCATCATCGTATTTCTCGCAACCTGTTTATTACCAAGGCTTGCAATGACTTTGGAATCCGGTCCGATGAATGTAATATTGCATTGCTCACATAATTCTGCAAATTTACTGTTCTCAGACAGGAATCCGAATCCGGGATGAATTGCATCTGCACCACTGATGATCGTTGCGCTGATGATATTTTCCATACTGAGATAGCTGTCTTTTGACGGAGCAGGACCTATGCAGACTGCTTCATCTGCAAGCTTCGTGTGCAGTGCTTCTTTGTCCGCCTCGGAATAGACCGCCACAGTCTCTATTCCCATCTCACGGCAGGCACGGATGATACGCACTGCAATCTCTCCCCTGTTTGCGATCAATACTTTTTTAATCATCTTCCTTACACTCCTATGCTGCTTTTGTTTATTCCAACCATGAATGTCAGTTCTGCACTGACTACTACCTTTCCATCCACACTTGCGACTGCCTCGCCGACACCGACAGGCCCTTTTCGCCGGATGATCTTCGTCTCCAGACGTACCTTGTCTCCCGGAATGATCTTACCTTTGAATTTACATTTATTGATTCCGCCGAAATATGCAATCTTTCCTTTGTTTTCTTCCAGACTTAAGATTGCAACCGCACCGGCCTGCGCCAGCGCTTCCACGGTCAGTACTCCCGGCATCACCGGTTCTTCCGGAAAATGTCCGGCGAAAAATTCTTCTCTGTAAGACACACATTTATATCCCACTGCGTATTCTCCCGGTACATAATCCTCAATGTAATCCAACAGAAGAAATGGGTGGCGGTGCGGATGATTTCTTTTATCTGATTGATATCCAAATGATTCATACTGTCCTCCTACACGATGCGGAACAATGGCTGTCCATATTCCACACCTTCCTGATTATTTACCAGAATCTCTGCGACTGTTCCGCTGTAATCGCTTTCAATCTCATTCATCAGCTTCATTGCTTCTACAATTCCGAGTGTCTGTCCTTTTTCTACTCTGTCACCAACTTTTACGAAACTTTCCGCATCTTCCGCAGGTGCTGCATAGAATGTTCCTACCAACGGGGATTCCACTACATTCCCGACAGGTGTTTCTTCGGCAGATGTTCCCGATATCTGATCTCCTTCTGCTGCTTTTTTTATCTCAGCAGCAGAAGTTGTTACCGCATTCACCGGTGCAGACAGATTTTCCGTCACATAGCATGTATTTTCTTTCTTGCTCAAATGCAATTTGATTCCTTCTTCCTCATATTTAAATCCTGTCAGATCTGACTTTGACACGGCATCTATGAGTTCGATCATTTTCTCCATTTCCATATGCTCTTTGTCCCTCCTGTGATTCTCCGCTAGCCTTCATACCGCTTCAACAATAACACTGCATTATGCCCTCCGAATCCAAGCGAGTTGTCAGTACATAATCCACTTTCTTCTCAATCGGCGCACCAATTGCATAATTCAGGTCACATTCTTCATCTGCGGTTTCTGTTCCGACAGTCTGATGAATGAAGTTATCCTGAATTGTCTTCACACAGGTAATAAACTCTACACCTCCTGCTGCGCCAAGCAGATGTCCGATCATAGATTTTGTAGAATTGATCACAACATCCTTTGCCGCTTCGCCGAGTGCCAGCTTAATTGCACGTGTCTCGAACAGGTCATTATGATGTGTACTGGTTCCATGTGCATTGATATATCTACCTGAGAAGGTTCGATCCCGCCTTCTTCCATTGCAAGTTCCATTGCTTTGGCTGCTCCGCTTCCGTCTTCTGCCGGAGAAGTAATGTGATATGCATCTCCCGTAGAACCGTATCCGACAAGTTCGGCATAGATGACTGCACCACGTTGTTTTGCATGTTCCAGTTCTTCCAGAACAACTACACCTGCACCTTCTCCGAGAACGAATCCATCCCTGTCTTTATCAAATGGTCTGGATGCCTTCATCGGATCTGTAGAAGTCGAAAGTGCTGTCAGACTTGTGAATCCTGCGACTCCGGTCTCACAGATACATCCTTCTGCTCCACCCGCCAGCATCACTTCTGCGTCACCATACTGGATCGCGCGGAATGCATCACCGATGCAGTTTGTTCCACTGGCACATGCTGTGACAACATTCGTGCATTTTCCTTTCAGCCCAAGCTGGATGGAAATATTGCCTGCTGC
>ENA-OQCX01000120-OQCX01000120.1-human-gut-metagenome-genome-assembly--contig:-NODE-120-length-40503-cov-1.695636_pt1 | contig 40503 bp, 54 predicted proteins | sample MGYA00242762_ERZ504587 | MGnify/ENA primary metagenome ERZ504587 (study PRJEB26092, sample SAMD00036337) | human gut metagenome | host: Homo sapiens | study: EMG produced TPA metagenomics assembly of...
GAAGCGGAATCCCCTGCGGGCAGACACGGCTGCACTCACCGCAGTCTGTACATCTTCCTGCAACGTGGAATGCACGGATAATGTGGAACATTTTTTCTTCAAAGGAATCCACATTTGCCTTCTGCGCACTGTCAAACTTGGTGCTGTCGAATACACATTTACGACAGCTGCAGGCTGGACATGCATTGCGGCAGGCATTGCAGCGGATACATTTGCTCAGCTCCTTCTGGAAAAATGCGAAACGCTCTTCCGGGCTCATTTTCTCAATTTTCTCCACCTCTGCAAAACGGTCTGCATCCTTTGTATCCTTGGATTCGCCGATGATCTCATCATAAATCATATGCTCTTTTCCTTTGCATACATGGCAGCGCTCCAACATAGCATCTTTGTAAGCTACTGTCTTGTCTCCGTAGATTGTGGAAACGTTAAGTGTTTCACAATCATCGGTAAGCTCAGCGCCGGAAATGCTCTGGATTCCCTTGATGCCCATTTTACGAAGCTTCTCCACATCCAGCTTGCCTTTACAGCCAACACCGATAATGTAGGCTTTTTCACGGTCTACACGGTGCTCCTTGATCAGCTGGTTGAAGCTGTAGGTATCACAAGGCTTCAGACAGACAAGGGTTTTTCCCTCTAATTTGGAAGCCTCGATCATCATTTTACTTAAGTTCTGTCCGCAGAAACCATTATAGACAAATTCGTCCAGGCTTTCTGCTGTTTCGAAATATGCTGCTTCCGGATTGTAAGGCAGGTCTCCGGCTTTCCAGCCAAGAACACGTGCTACGGTTCCGTCAGCCAGCAGTTCTTTTGCACGAGCGATCAGTTCCTGCATCTTAAATCCTCCAATCTGACGTTTTTACCCAGAGAATGGATTTTTTCCACAAATTCATTCATGGTCTGGGAGAATTTTACACCTTCTGCGGCAGATACCCACTCTACACGGGTACGGCCATTTTCCACACCGATGAAGTCCAGCATGGAGAAAAGAAGTGTCATACGTCTTCTCGCATAATAGTTTCCGGTTGTGTAGTGGCAGTCTCCCGGATGGCAGCCGCACATAATCACACCGTCAGCACCTTTTTCAAAGGCACGGAGGATAAACATTGGATTTACACGGCAGGAGCATGGTACACGGATGATCTTTACATCAGCCGGATAAGAAAGACGGCTGCTTCCTGCAAGGTCTGCACCTGCGTAGCTGCACCAGTTACAGCAGAATGCCACGATCTTCGGTCTGAATTCTTCTTTTGCTTCTATCGACATATTGCATCTACCTCCGCTAAAATCTGTCTGTTGGAGAATCCCTGGAGATCCATTGCTCCAGACGGGCAGGTTACAGTACATGCACCACAGCCCTGGCAAAGAGCATTGTTTACAACAGCAATTCTTCTTGTCTCACGGATTCCGTGGTCATTTACCTGTTTTTCCTCATAGGAAATCGCACCATACGGACACACATTTGCACACTGAGCATCCGTTGCAAAGAAGCTCGTCAGAATGTGCGGTACATGGTTGGTGGTCAGCTTGTCTTTTGCAAGAAGGCCGATTGCCTTAACTGCTGCTGCGCCAGCCTGTGCAACTGTCTCCGGAATATCCTTTGGTCCCTGGCAGACACCGGAAAGGAAAATACCAGCTGTAGGGGACTCTACCGGACGAAGCTTTGCATGTGCTTCTGTGAGGAAGTTATTGGTATCAATACTTGCGGTAAGCATAGTTGCAATTTTTCTTACATCCTTGTTTGGCTCGATGGCAGCTGCAAGAACTACCATATCAGCCTCCATAAGGATCTGTTTATTTTCAAGCAGGTCAGAAGCCTGAACCATAAGAGTTCCATCTGGCTGTGGGATTACCTTTCCAACCTGGCCTTTTACATAATTTACACCGTAATCTTCAACAGCTCTTCTGTAGACTCATCGAAGTTTTTGCCTGGAGTACGAACGTCAATGTAGAAAACAGTTACATTTGTATCCGGGTATTTGTCACGGATCAGCATTGCATGTTTTGCAGTGTACATACAGCAGATCTTGGAGCAGTAGCTCTTTCCTCTTTCATCAGAGCAACGGCTTCCCACACACTGTACAAATACAATGTTTTTCGGAGCTTTTCCATCGGAAAGTCTCTCAAGATGACCCTTTGTAGGTCCTGCTGCATTCATGATACGCTCAAGCTCAAGAGAGGTGATAACGTCCTTACTCTGGCTGTAAGCGTACTCATCATATTTATCCAGCGGAATCACGTCAAAACCGGTTGCAACCACGATTGCACCGTATTTCTGTGTAACGATCTCATCCTTCTGCTCATAATCAATTGCACCTGCGGCACAAACCTTGGAGCAGACACCGCATTTTCCGGTTTTAAATTTGGTACAATGCTCGCGGTCGATTACCGGAACATTTGGGATAGCCTGAGCGAACGGAATGTAGATAGCACTTCTGTTGTTCAGACCGCGGTTAAATTCGTTTGGATTTTTCTTGGACGGACATTTCTCAGAACAAACGCCGCATCCGGTACATTTGCTCATATCCACGCTTCTTGCTTTCTTGCGGATATCAACGGTGAAGTCACCTACAAAGCCGCTTACCTTCTCAACCTCACTGTATGTATAGATGTTGATTTTCTCATGTGCTGCTGCCTCTACCATTTTCGGTGTAAGGATACATGCGGAGCAGTCCAGAGTTGGGAAGGTCTTGTCCAGCTGGGACATTCTTCCACCGATACTTGGAAGCTTCTCCACAATATCAACCTCATAACCAGCCTCTGCAATGTCAAGGGCTGACTGGATTCCGGCAATACCTCCGCCGATTACAAGAGCACGTTTGGTTACAAGGCTCTCGCCTGGCTGAAGAGGAGCATCCAGATTTACTTTTGCGATTGCGGCTCTTGCAAGGATCACTGCCTTTAAGGTAGCCTCTTCCATATCCTTGTGGATCCAGGAGCAATGCTCACGGATATTGGCAATCTCTACCATATATGGGTTTAATCCCGCTTTCTGTGCTGCCTTTCTAAAGGTAGCCTCATGCATACGCGGGGAACAGGAACAGACTACGATTCCTGTCAGATTTTTTTCATGGATGGCGTTAATGATCTTGGCCTGTCCTGCTTCGGAGCACATGTACTGATAATCTTCCGCATGAACAACGCCTGGCTCTTTTGCTGCCATCTCTACTACTTTTTTACATCAACTGTGGCTGCAATATTGGTACCACAATGACATACGAATACACCTATTCTCTGCACCTGTTTTTCACCTCCTGTATCTTCTGAATGCACTTACCAGCAGCTGCTGCGGTGTGTCTTCATCAAGCAGCTCCGGAATTTCGTCTGCGGTCAGATAGTTCTGCCCACGCTCGCGGACAACCAGCTGTCTGGCTGCATCGATCAGTTTTCCCGGTTTAACATCTCTTGGACAGCGTTCTACACATGCAAAGCAGGAGAGGCATTTCCATAAGGATTTTGACTGTGCAAGAGCTTCAATGTCGCCGTTCTGTACATAAGTTACAAACTGGTGAGGCTTGATATCCATCTCGTTAAATGCAGGACAGGTTGCGGAGCATTTGCCGCATTTCATACATTTCAGGGGATTTACTCCGGAAATTTCTTTGATTCGCTCTGCTGCATTCTGGGTATTTCCATATGTATAAGCCATTACTTCGCCACCTCCTCTTTTACTCCGAGAGCTTCTGCAAGAAGTTCTGTAAAATAGTAAACAGGAAGATCGCCGTTTCCGTTCTTTTTCAGGTTATACATGCAAAGTGGACAGGCTGTGATCAGCATATCTGCTTCAAAGCCCTTTGCACTGTCCATGATCTTTTCACACATATTCTGTGCCATTTCTTTTTCTTTCAGGGAAATGTAGCCGCCGCAGCACTCATTGCGGTATGGGTATACCACAGGCTCTGCGCCAAGGGCACGGATGAAGTCTTCCATAATGGTGGGATTCTCCGGATTATCAAATGCCATGATCTTTCCTGGTCTTAAAAGAAGGCAGCCATAATATGCACCGATTTTTTTGCCAGTTTAAAGGATTTACCACTTTCTTTTGATCTCATCAAATCCAACTTCATCACGGAGTACTTCCAGATAATGAAGGACATTTGTCTCTCCTTCATATGGAGTATCCAGTTTCAGATAATTATTTGCTCTGGTGCGGATGTCGTCCACGTTTTTCATGTCGTCGTTCACACGTTTGAGCACATGATGACAGGCTGAACAGACTGTGATCAGATCCTGTCCTTTTTCTTTTGCGTCATTTAAAGCCCGGACGGAAGAAAGTTTGGTGGCAATCTCATCGCTGCCAAGAGGATATACGCCGCCGCAGCACTGCCAGTCTTCTATCTCTTCCATTTCGAAGCCCAGTGCTTTTGCAGAAGCTCTGGCATAGGCATCCAGATCTTTTGCCTTATTCTTCAGGGTACATCCTGGATAATAACTGTACTTCATGCTTCTTGTTCCTTTCTTGTCACTGTTCACTAAATGTGCTTTTCTAAATTCACATATGTAAACAGCAGCTATTTGGGTTGCTTTCGCAAAGTGGAACCCGACTTACCGCTTTCCACGATAGAAGCCGGGGATGTCTTTGCTGGTATAGTTGAATGTAATGCTTCGATTCTGCACTTGAAATTATTTTTTTCTTTACAAAATGCACTCTACAAAGCTAAGGTGAAAAATTACTGTTTCTTCCGTTCACATCTGTCTGCTTCGCGGAATAATATCTGGGAACAATAACTTTTAAAGCTCAATCTGTGCGATTACTTCCTTCAGGCATCGGCACTCTTCTTCAGCAATGCAATTTCCTCTTTATTCATACGCATCTGAACTTTTCCCTGTGTTCCATTTGGTCCTACAAGAGTAAGGGTACTCAGGCACACATCTTCAATCCCATACTCACCGTGAAGCATGGAGGATACGGTTGCAAGGGAATCAGAAGCAGCCAGGATCAGCCTACCAGCTGGCACACAGTTGCGGATACTGCGTAGAAGGTTGCGCCTTTCTTTGCAATAACTTTTCCGCCGGATTTCTGTACATATTCCAGCATGGCTTCTTTATCCAGAGGTTTCACATCCTTGCCGTGAGCTTTCATTTCTTCATAATACTCATCTGTGCTGAGACCGGAAATGTAAGCGCCTGTCCATGGAATGAAGGAGGTGTCTCCGTGCTCGCCAAAAACATAAGCGTGGATATTTCCCTGGGCTACTTTGAAGTGCTCGGAAAGTCCATAGCGAAGTCTTGCTGTATCAAGAATAGTTCCGGATCCCATGATCTGATTCTCCGGAAGACCGGAAATCTTGGTAAATACATAGGTCATAATATCTACCGGGTTGCTTACGATAATATACTTTGCGTCTGGAGCTTCTTTTACGATCTGAGGAGTGATGCTCTTCAGAATGTTTACGTTTGTCTGAGTAAGCTCAATTCGTGTCTGTCCTGGTTTACGGGCGATTCCGGAAGTAATGATCACGATGTCTGAATCTTTGGCATCTGCGTAATCTCCGGCCACCAGAGATACAGGGCTTCTAAAGCAGGTTCCCTGCTCAATGTCCATAACCTCTCCTTCAACCTTCTCCTTGTTGATGTCGATCAGAACAATCTCGGAAGCGATCTCATCGTGTGCCAGTGTGTAAGCGATAGTGGAGCCAACGCTTCCAGCTCCGATAATGGTAAATTTTGCTGCTCATAAAAACTCCTTTCATGGGGGTTTGTGGGATTTTGTCAACTTTTCCCTCTATTTTGTCACTTTTTCGTGGGATTGGTTGGTTTTCCCTGTGTGATGTCCTTTGTTTCTTGTTTATTTTTTAACAATCACAGTTAGAAAAAAGCGGGTAAAAACTTTATTTTCTGCCTTGTGACATGGCCTAAACCAGAAACACAGAGAATTTTCTTCCTGTTTTCCTGGTTCAAGTCATGTCACTATGTGTTTCTTGACAAACAATTCTCAACAAAAGGACTTTTCCCTCTTCGTCTCCGCATAAAATATTGGTTTTCTCCGCTCTCATTAAGATACCACAATGACAATCTTTTAACAACTGTTTTTTGAAATTTTTATCATTATTTTGGGGCTTTTACATATTGCATAAATATAGGTGCTCTGTTTTGTATGATTTTATGTAGGTTACTTCCGTAAATCCCATTGTCCCCAGATTGGCGTCTCCCTTTTTCAGATATGCATTAATTTCCTTATTATTTACAATTTCCTGGTACTTCAAGTAGATCAGTTCTCCTTTTTATCCTTTTTAGCTTTTTTCTCAGGATAATTATAAGGGGAAAAAAGCATGTTGTTGTCTTAGCCATGTAAAATTTTGTTTAAATTTTGAGAAGAAGAAAGCATCTGTCGGTTTACGATTCGACAGATGCTTTTTTCTAAAGCATGTTTAAAAAATTATATATCTCACCAATGCTTTTTCTACCCGAATCAGCAGGCGTACAGCTTCACAATATTCTTCAGATTCTCCACGGCATAATCCATTCCTTCAACGGTAATGTGTTCGCATGGTCCGTGGAAGGCATAGCCGCCGGTTCCAAGGTTCGGACAAGGCAGTCCCATGAAGGAAAGTCTTGCGCCATCTGTGCCGCCGCGGATTGCAACTGTCTCAGGATTCAGTCCGGACTGCTGCACAGCCTTCTTCGCATTATCGATCAGATGCATACAAGGCTCAATCATCTCTCTCATATTACGATACTGCTCTTTCATAGTAAGCGTCACAGTACCTTCACCATATTTTTCATTGAGAAGTTTGGCAATATGCCACATCATCTCCTGGCGGCAGGCAAACATGGCACTGTCATGGTCGCGGATGATATAGTCAAGGCTTGCCGTGGATACATCTCCGCTCATTTCGCAGAGATGGAAAAATCCCTCATACTCTTCTGTATTGGCCGGAGTATCTCCTGCTGGAAGCATGTTGTTAAACTCCATGGCAACCAGCGCTGCATTGATCATGGTATTCTTACTGCTGCCTGGATGTACGGAAAAGCCTTTGATCTTTACCTTTGCACCTGCGGCATTGAAGTTCTCGTATTCAATCTCATTCTCAGCGCCGCCGTCTACAGTGTAGGCAAAATCAGCCCCAAAGCCTTCTACATCGAAGAAGTCTGCACCACAGCCGACCTCCTCATCCGGGGTAAAACCGATGCAGATTTTTCCATGAGGAATGTTCTCAGTGATAATCTGCTCTGCCATAGTCATGATTTCTGCTACACCAGCCTTGTCATCAGCCCAAGAAGCGTAGTTCCATCTGTAGTGATCAAGGTTCTGCCTTTTAAAGAGGAAAGGTGTGGGAAATCTTTCAAAGTAAAGGGCATATTCGCTCTCTCCCAGTTTCACATCTCCACCGTCATAATTCGGGATGATCTGAGGATTTACGTTCTCTCCTGAGAAATCAGGTGCCGTGTCCATATGTGCAATAAAACCAATGGCCGGCTTATCCTCAAGTCCTTCTGTTGCCGGGATTATACCATAAACATAGCACTTGTCATCAATGCGCACAGCCTGAACTCCTATCTTTTTCAGTTCCTCTGCCAACTGGTTTCCCAGTCAAACTGACGGCTGGTGGATGGCACGTTCTCCTGCTCATCTCGCTTGTGGTATATACTTTCACATAATTTAATAAACGTTCGTATGCACGCATTTTTGCTTTTCTCCTTCTCATGTATTCTTTATTTTCAAGCAGCTCGGCTAAATAATTTTACAGCTCTTCCAGTTTCTCCAGTTCCCCGCCAAATGAAGTATCCATACATTCTTCAAAAGACGCTTCCTTCTTCATCTTCTCCAGTGCCACTCCCGCCTTCTTTACAGTCTGCACCGTTCCGGCACCTGCTATGCAGCCGCCAGGACACGCCATGCCTTCCAGCAGATATCCGTTGTATTTCCCTGCTTTGGCTGCCCATCAGCATCTTTTTACACTCCTGAAGTCCGTTAGCACTGACTACCTTCACCTCGCGATCCGGATCCATACGCTTTACAGCTTTCACAACTGCGGCTGCCACACCGCCGCTAACAGCGAAGCCACGACCGTCACTACTGGCCTGGGTAAGAGGCTCTTCCTCCGGAAGGCTGGCGAAATCAACGCCCTTGGCATCAAACATGCCTTTCACCTCTTCAAAGGTGAGAACGAAGTCCACATAGCTTCGAACCGATTTACGGCTTGCCTCCAGCTTCTTGGCTGCACATGGTCCTACAAACACGATCTTGCAGTCTGGCTCTTCCTGCTTCAGAAGTCTGGCAGTCAGTACCATGGGAGTAAGCGCCATGGAAATGCAGTTGGCAAGCTGTGGAACCGTCTTTTTTGCCATAACAGACCATGCCGGGCAACAGGAGGTTCCCATAAACGGAATTTTCTCCGGCACTTCCTTCATGAAGTCCTTAGCCTCCTCAATGGTGCAAAGATCTGCACCCACAGCCACTTCCTTAATATCCGTAAATCCAAGCGCCTTAAAAGCTCCCCGAAGCTGGGTATTCTTCAATTCCGGTTCAAACTGACCTGCCACAGCCGGCGCTACAATGGCATAAACTGGTGTATCACTTTTTAATGCCATAATGGTCTGATAAATCTGTCCCTTATCTACAATGGCACTGAACGGACAGCTTACCAGGCACATTCCACAGGAAACACACTTGTCATAGTCGATCTCTGCTCTGCCATACTCGTCTGAATGGATGGCATTCATTCCACAGGCCTTGGCACACGGACGCTCCTGCTTGATAATGGCATTATATGGACAGGATTCCAGACACTTTCCACATTTGATGCATTTCTCCTGATCGATCACAGACCGCCCGTTTTCCATGTGGATAGCCTGCTTGGGACAGACCTCCTGACAAGGATGTTCCAGACAGCCCTGGCAGCCCTCTGTGACAATCACACGCTTCTCCGGACAGGAGTTGCAGGCGAATTTAATAATATTGATAAGGGGCGGCTCATAATATTTCTCTTCGATCAAGCTGGCTTCTACGCCCTTGGAAATTGGCGCATGCTCGGAAATGTTTCGAAGAGGCAGTCCCATTGCCACACGCAGTCTCTCTCCTACGATAGCTCTCTCCAGAAAAATACTGTCACGATATGTTGCAATCTCTCCTGGAAGAATTTTGTACGGAAGATCATCCATCTCTTTCTCAATGTCGCCCTCATAGGCAAGCCGGGCAATTTCAGTAAAAATCTGGTGTCTGATTTTTGTCTTTGATGAGTATAGTCCTCTCATTCTTTTTCTCCTTATGCTGTAGTATTTTGCACCAGCCAGATTTTACCGCAATCAATCTAACTGTCTTTATAAGTTTTCTTTCTCCGCTTTTTTAAATAGTTGATATAAATTCATCAAGTATTTATTATACCACCTATCATACAAAAAATTATAATTTAAGCAAATCTTTTTCCAATTTCTTTTCCTGGAGCATGTATGAAAAAGGCTTTCTTTTAGTGTGTTGAAAGTTGTTCAAATGTGTCCCTCCTGAAGAACTTTTCACCCTCCCAACACATTAAATAAGAAATGCACGCAAAAAAAGAACACTGTACAGATTTCTCCACACAATGTCTTTCTTCAAAATTTTCACATAAAATAGTATTTCATCCACCTATCTGGCAATCCAGATCACAGACGGAATGCACTGCTTTTTTCAAAAGTTCCATATGCTCCGGTTCTGGAGGAAGTATCTCCGGCAGCTTGTATTCTCTTCCAAGCCAGTCGTACTTATCCTGTCCCAGACGGTGATAGGGAAGAAGGTGAATCTTCTTCACACCTGGCAATGTAGATGCAAAGGAAGCAATAGACTTGATTTCCTCCACACTGTCATTGAACGTTGGAACGACAGGTACACGAATCACCAGATTGGTCTGGCCAGAAAGAGCTACCTTTCTGGCGTTCTCCAGAGCCAGTCCATTGGGCTTGCCTGTAAACTGCTTATGCTTCTCCTGATTGGTATGCTTGATATCCATCAGGTAAGTATCCAGATAAGGCAATACCATCTCGATATTTTTCCAGGGAACACATGCCATACTCTCGATAGCTGTATTAATTCCACGCTCTTTGCTGCGCGAAGAAGGTCACGGGCAAATTCCGGCTGACAGAGACATTCGCCGCCGGAAAGTGTCATTCCGCCGCCGGAACGGTAGTAGTATGGGCGATCCTTCTCTACCAGTTCGATCATCTCGCGGACAGTTACGTCTCGTCCCATGGTCTTCACGCCGTCTGGAGTTTTCATTGTCTGGATCTTATATTCCTGGGATTCCGGATTGCAGCACCACTGGCATCTGAGCACACAGCCTTTCAAAAACACAATGGTACGGATTCCAGGACCGTCATGGATGGAATAACGCTGGACGTCGAAAATACGCCCTGTAGTGTCTAAATATTCCATAGATATCTCCATTATACGGAAGTGCCAGCAGACTTCTCTTAACGAAGCCACCAGCAATTCCATTTATATTTTTCGCAGAAAGTTTCCATTCACAGCCACACTTATCATCTCGCTAAGAAGTGAGCTATGGGGCAATTATAACTCTCCTGCATAAAATTCTGCTGACTTTCGTTTTAGAATCCCTGCTCAGTTCTTCTGATAATGTCATCCTGCAGAGATTTGGAAAGTGTGGTAAACAGTGCACTGTAACCAGCCACACGTACAACCAGATGCTTATAGTTCTCCGGATGTGCCTGTGCATCAAGCAGTGTCTCTCTGCTTACAACGTTAAACTGCATATGCATTCCCTTCTGATCGAAGTAGGAACGGATCAGTGCAACGAACTTCTCAAGACCCTCACGTCCAGACAATGCTGACGGATGGAATTTCTGATTGAACAAAGTACCATTGGATACGATAAAGTGATCCAGTTTTGCAACAGAGCTTGCTGCTGCAGTAGGTCCGTTCACATCCTTACCTGCGGATGGGGAAACACCATCTGCAACCGGAGTATGTGCATATCTTCCATCTGGTGTAGCACCAGTCTGTCCGCCAAGGGGTACGTTTGCAGATACCGGATAAAGTCCTGCCTGGTACTGTCCGCCTCTTGGGTTCTTAAAATTCTGTAACGGTCTTGTGTATGTGTAAGCTACGTCTCTTGCGAAGTAGTCAACCTCCGGAATGTCATTTCCGAATTTCGGAACTTCTGCGATCATGTCGTGAATTTCCTGATATCTTGCCATCTTCTCAGGTGCCATCTGGGCATTCACAACAGATTTCAAAACTGCAGCTGCTGTATCCGCATCAACCTTGGCACCGCTCTCGGTCATCTCTCTTAAGATGCCGGTTGTGATCTCTTTCACAGACTGCTCATCCAGTCCTTTACCATAGTTCCATGCAAGAGCTTCTTTCAGCTCCTCCATTGTAAACTTCTTCTCCTGGTAAACCAGCTGGCGAATCGCATAGAGGGAATCTGCCATGTTTGCAATACCAAAGCCCTGGGGACCGGGTAAAGTTATAAACTGCGCCGCCTTCCTGTACGGTCTTTCCACGTTTGATACAGTCATCGATCATACTGGAAAGGAATGGAAGCGGACAACGCTTTGCATGAGCCACGTCAATGGCATTATCTGCATTTACAAGAAGGGAAATGCAGTACTCCATCTGTTTCTTGTATGCATCATAGAATTCATCGAATGTAGCCATCTGGGTTACATTCGCCGGTAGGAATTCCGACCATCTCGCCCTGATCCATACCATTGGCAAATACAAGCTCCAGCGGACGGCACATATTAAAGAATGCTGCATCATGCCATCCTCTGTCTTACCTGCTTTCTGTGGCTCTACGCAGCCGATGATATTATACTCACGGGCATCTACAAGGGAAAGTCCTCTGTTCTGCAGTGCCGGGATGATTACCTCGTCGTTATAATAAGCCGGAAGTCCGATACCCGTTCTGGTAAGCTCTGCTGCTTGATCAGAAGGTCATGAGGAGAACCATTCCATACACGGATGGAAAGGGACGGAGCCGGAAGATGTACATGCATGGATGCCTCAATACACATAAAGGAAAGGTCATTGGTCACATCATTGCCATCTTTATCCTGACCTCCTACGATCAGGTTCTGGAACAGACTGTAGCCTGCGAAGCCTTCTGCGGAAGCAGCATCACGGACTTTATTCAGGTCATTTAATTTTACCCAGATGCAATCAAGAAGCTCCTGGGCTGCTGTTCTGGTAATCGCGCCGCTCTCAATATCCTTCTTATAATAAGGATACATATACTGGTCGAAACGTCCTGGGGAAATGGAATGTCCGCTAGACTCCATCTGGAGAAGCTGCTGCACAAACCAGAAGGACTGACACGCCTCCCAGAAATTGGTAGCTCCCTTCGCCGGAACCTTGCTGCAATTGGATGCAATCACAAGAAGCTCTGCTTTACGCTGTGGATCTGTACATTTCTCTGCCATTTCAAGGGCAAGCTTTGCATATCTGTCTGCATAATCAATCACTGCCTGGCAGCTCATGATAACTGCTTCCAGGAAACGGGAACGCTCTGCGTAATCTCCATCCCCACATTGCATTTATCCAGCTCAGCCTGTGCTTTCGCCATAATGCCTTCGTATCCGATTTCAAGAACTTCCCAATACTTTACAGTAACGTGTCCTACACCATTGTAGAAATAATTTCCTGGTGTAAAAATGTTGTGATCGATGGCACGGATTGCTTCCGGTGCCATATATGCTGTGGCAAGCTCACTGGTAGTCTTGCCTTTCCAGTATTTGTGTACCTCGCGAAGATCTGCTTTGGCCTGCTCTGAAATATAGAATGGATCAGCAGTTCTGGTGGCAACCGTATCCACTCGTCTTCCAGCCACTGGTAGGAAAATTCCGGGAATGTCTGGCATCCTCTCGGTGCAATGGAGTTACTTCCCACGATCAGTTCCTCATCACGGATGATGATCGGAATATTATGTAAAATGTGGGAAAAAGCTTTCGCTCTTCTGGTAATGATCGGCTGGTCTTCCGTCTCCTTATAGGACTCTGTGATCAGCTTCGCTCTGTAAGATTCGATCTCCGGCATCTTGGCATAGAGATGATCTACCAGGCGGGTAATTCTGGAAGATTTGGGAATCTCACTTGTATTGTATTTTTCCATGGTTCTCCTTTCTCATGGATGTCCCGGCATATGAAATAGTATTCTGTATCTCAAAACACAATATTCTCTCTGTCGGCAACATAAATGTCCGTTGTTCCATGACATAGTTTTCTATGCTCATTATACGTCATTTGCTATGCGGTGTCAACATAATTCAACACCAGTTTTGTTGTTTTAGTTGGTGTTTTTGGTTGATTTTTGTGGTTTTTCGTTGTTTTTATTAAAAAGCACAATTAAACCAAAAAGCGTTCCGATTTTCATATTTTGATTTCGGAAAACGCTTTTCAAATTATATCTCCACACAAATTATATAGCAGTTCAGTGCCATACGTTGAAAGTTATCAATTTATTTTGAAATATATGTGTATTCTTTCTCTCTGCCCCGTCTTGATATTTTCAGCCAATGCAACAGCAAGAAATCCAGATCCTCCTGCAACTTTTATTTTGCTGCCATTTGGTGACATCTTTGCTACACCCCAGTTACTTCTTGCATACGATATTCCCCCTCTGAGTTTCCAACCTTTTTTCAGATTAAATTTAAATGCGATACTCTTATTTTTATATTTGGAATAACGCAGATTATAAATTGCATTCTTTTTAAAAGCAGTTCCTTTAATTGTGAGCTTTCCCACCTTTGCAGAAGAAACAGGATTTACATATTTATACACGGTAAATGTACATTTGTAAGTTTCCCGTTCAGTTTTCACAGTAATAGTTGTTGTGCCAGCTTTTTGGGGCGTAGCCCAAATAGCATTATCCTTTATCTTTACAGTTGCAACTTTTGTATTACTGGATTCCACAACTACTTTTCTTTTTCCAATGTAGGCAATAAGTTCATCCGGATTGTAGCATCTGCGATTTTCCATAGTTTTAGAAGAATAAATAGTTGCATTTGTCTTAAGAATTTTAAATACCTCTTTTGCGTAAGCAGGCACGGTCATTGCAAACATCATAGCAAATGTCAGCACAACCGTTATTATTTTTTTTAGTGACTTTTTCATTTTCAACACTCCCTTCATGATATGGACATTACAGAATACAATATATATATGCATTTTTGATTTTATAACAGTTTATACCCATTTACAATCTGTGCCAAAATGTGTGCGCAATTCTTTCGCGGGTTTGTCACATTTCTGTTTTTTATCAATAAAAAAACTTGCCATATCAGATTTCTCCAATACAGCAGTTTCCTCATCTTCTTATTTACCAGCTATGTAAAATACCAGTGCCTCATTCACATCTTAGTGGCAGTGTCCGCCGCAGCTTCCACAATTACCATTGCAGCCTTTTCCGCTTTTTTTATCCTTCACAATACTTCTCACTGCCAGACCTGCTATTACGACTACGATAGCACCAACAACTACTGTTCCCATATGATACTCCTTTCAGATTACCTATAAGCTCCTTTATGTTGTTAGTATATTCTAACATTCATTAGATGTCAATATTTATTTTATATTCCTTACACATTCAGCTTCATCTGTCCGTCTTTAATATATCCCATATTTCGCATTCCTCGGTAAATCACATAGGATAACAGTCCCGGAAGTAGGAAGTGGAACAATACAATTTTCAGAATTACCAGCACCGGTGATTCTGTTGCCACCATAGTCTGGTAAGTCATGATCTGTCCAACCAGACCTGAGGTTCCCATTCCGGAGCCTGTCGCATTGTTTGTCATATGGAAAGGCCCGATAATGGCAATTGGGCCTAAAATAGCAGATGCCAGTGTAGGAGGCAGCCAGATCAGCGGACGCTTCATAATATTAGGGATCTGCAGCATGGAAGTTCCGATTCCCTGGGCAAAAAGACCGCCCACGCCATTATCCTTAAAACTTGTCACTGCAAATCCAATCATCTGACAGCAGCATCCGATCGTTGCCGCACCCGCTGCCACGCCATTCAGCCCCAGAATAATTCCAAGAGCTGCAGAACTAATTGGCAAAGTCAGTACCATTCCCATGATGACAGAAACCACAATTCCCATTAGGATTGGCTGCTGCTCAGTTCCCCAGTTACCAGGTTGCCAAGCCATGTCATGAAGCTTGATACTCCCGGTCCTACCAGTATCCCTACAGCACCACCGGAAAGGATGGTGATTGCTGGTGTAATAAGAAGATCCAGTTTTGTTTTTCCGGCAACCAGCCTCCCAATCGTAATTCCCACATATGCAGCCACAAACGCTCCAAGAGGCTCGCCAGGACCGGATAACACTAATGCCCCTGTATCAGACAACAGGTTCCTGCAATAAGGTTTGATGCATAAGCCCCAATCATTCCTGCTGCCGCAGCCGACAACAGCACATAAGTAGATTCCCGGAATTTATACGCAACACCGATGCCGATTCCGGCACCTGTAAGCCTCTGGGCAACCACTGCAAATGCACTTAAATAAGTGCCATATGTACCGCCCATCAAATCACCAATCTGTTTCAAAATAGTTCCGATGATCAAAGTAGAAAACAACCCCAAAGCCATTCCGCTTAAACCATCAATAAAAATATTGTTTAAAACCTTCTTTATCGCTTTCATACTCTCTCCTTGTCCCCACCATCTAAAGCATGTAAAAAATTAATCTTGCAATCTGCAAATACACCGAAAAGTGGGGCATGCAGACTGCGAGATTGTTTTTTCCGAACACGCTCTAATATAGATCCATCTTCTTCCTTCCCAGTTCAAGAAATACCTTCGTCCCTTTTCCAAGCTCCGACTCTATCCTAATTCCGTGATCCAGCCTTTTCATAATCTTTCCGCAAAGATAAAGCCCAATTCCAGTAGACCTGTTCTCTTCACGTCCATTATAGCCAGTAAACCCCTTTTCAAAAACCCGGGGCAAATCTTCGGCACGGATTCCAATTCCAGTATCTTCGATCACCAGCGTATGCGGCCTGGATTTGCTCATATAGATGGATATTTTTCCTTTTTTTGTGTATTTCAGTGCATTTGATAAAATTTGTCCCAACACAAAGCCAAGCCATTTTTCATCTGTAAGCACCGTTTCCGATACCTCTTGATACTCCAGAGAAAGCTTTTTCCCAATAAATATTCTGGCAAATTTGTGAATCTGCTCACGAATCAGAGAATCCATATCCATTTCCTCAAATCGGATGTCTGAAGCCATATCCTCCGTTCGAAGATACCCCAGCACCATCTCCACATACTGCTCCACCTTAAAAAGCTCATTCTGAATCTCCTGAGGTCTGGGCTTCTCTTCCTGAAGAAGCAGTCTTGCTGCAGCAATAGGTGTTTTGATCTGGTGAACCCACAGCGTATAAAAGTCTGTCAATTCTGTACCAAAAGCACTTCTCTGATTTTCAGCCTCTATTCTCTTCTCATCCAGACTACGGCAGATTTCCCGGTAAATAGCCTCATTTTCATTCTCCGGAGCCTCCAGATATTCTTCTGAAAAATTGCCGCAGTCTCTTATGTAAAGCAGACTTTCCTGCTTTTTCCGATATTTATGGTAATCCCACATAAGCCCAGCCTGTCAGCAGCATTTCAAAAACCGCCACATAACCTACAGGCTCAATCGGAATATCATACAGAAAAAGGATTCCAGCCGTTACCGCTACCATAAGTAAAGCCAAAACACCTGTTTTCCATCTGGTTTTCAGATATTTAATCATACCATGTACCCCAGGCCTTTTTTGGTGATAATGAAGTTCTCTACACCCAGACCTTCCAGCTTCCGACGGATTCTTGTGATGTTTACTGTCAAAGTATTGTCATCCACAAAGCTGTCGCTCTCCCACAGTTTTGTCATAATCGACTCTCTGGATACAACATGCCCCTGATGTTCAAATAGTATCTGCAATATCTTCAATTCGTTTTTCGTCAGGTCTGCAAGCTTTCCATCCACTGAAATCGTCCCATTTCCAGGATTCAGCACTACGCCGCCCCTTTCCAGAAGACTGTTGTTCTGACCAAAGGCATAGGTTCTGCGAAGCACAGCCTGCACCTTCGCAGTTAACACATCCAGATCAAAAGGTTTCGCGATAAAATCATCTGCACCCCGGCTCATGGCCATTACCATATTCATATTGTCAGCCGCTGAAGACAGAAACATCACTGGTACCTGTGAAATTTTGCGGATTTCCTCACACCAATGAAAACCGTTAAAAAACGGCAGTTTCAAATCCAGCAGCACCAGCTGTGGATCTTTTTGCACAAACTCCTGAATCACATGAGTGAAATCTTCGACCTGAAAGACCTCATATCCCCAGGATTCCAAATGTCGCTTTACTATCTGTACAATAATTTCGTCATCTTCTATTATTAAGATTTTATACATTTTTAATCAAATTTTTTCTTCTAAACGGACATGTCTGCCTGCGCAGACATCACCCCAAATGAAGTCAATTGTTCCGCGCCTTTAGCGCTACCGCGCAGGACTTTTATCCTAAATATGCCTTCAGTAATTTCAGTGTATTCTTCGCTCCATCCTGTGTGACCGCTCGTATCCATGAGATGCGTAAACTCCCGGTCCGATCAGACCATGCTTCATATCATAGCCTGCTTTCAGTGCCGCATCTACATCAGAGCCATAATGAGGATACACATCCACAGCAAACGCAATGTCATTCTCCTGTGCAGCCTTGATCAGACCGGAAACCACCTGGTAATCATATGGTCCCATACTGTCCTTAGCGCAGATTAAACCATGGTTTCATCACATTCCAGGCCTTTTCCAACACATCCCATATCTACGGAGATCATCTCTGTCACTCCATCTGGGATAGCGGCACATCCACCGTGTCCCACTTCCTCATAAGAAGTGATCAGTACATAAATGGTACGCTCTGTCTGAATTTCTTTCTCTTTCAGATATTTAGCATAGCCGAGAAGAATGGCAGTGCTGAATTTATCATCAAGGAAACGGCTCTTGATGTATCCGCTCTCAGTCACAACTGTCCTTGGATCAAAGCAGACAAAATCGCCTGTCATGATTCCAAGTTTTTTCACATCCTCTTTATTCTTCACCGGCTCATCAAGAATGGCCTCCATCGTCTCATAAGTACGTTTGGTATCGCTATACTCGCCGTTTACATGAACAGACGCATTCTCCAGCTGGAAAGTTGCATCATATACTTTGCCGGACTTTGTATAAACCTTACAATTCTCAGCCTCTGCATTGTTTGGATTCATACCGCCGATATTAGTCAGTTTCAGATGTCCGTTGTCCATGATCTGGCAGACCATTCCGCCAAGAGTATCCATGTGAGCTGCCAGAACCACTGCATTCTTATCGTCTTTTCCTCCAAGCTTTACAAGCACAGCCCCCTTCTGGGTGATCTGCGGCTCATAGCCCAGCTTTTCAAATTCTTTTTTTACAAAATCTGCTGCCATGTGGGTAAAACCACTTGGACTTGGCACTGAAAGCAGATCCTGTGCTGTTTTCATAATATAATCTGTGTATTTTCCCATGATATTCTCTCCTGTTTTTTACAAATTTTAGTCTTCTTACCTATCGTTCTTCACTTTCTGTATAGCAATGCGCCTCACAGAAATTACTTTTAAGCGATAACATTATATGATACCAGTGTCAAAAGGTCAAAAAGCTGTTCGTGCTTGCACGATAAGGCTTTTGAACTTGGGACACGCCAAATATGAGAAAGTAGCGATTTACGCAATAAATCAGCGGATTTCGAATATTTGGAGGATTGCGGGAGCAGCGTAGCTGCGTAGCAATCTGGGTATCAAATGAGTGTCAAAAGACCTTTTGACACTCATATCATTATATTTACTTATTATCCTCAAATGTGATAACTTTATAAACCCATACTTTTTGCCAATTCCACAGGTCTGGCTGCGTCACATAAGCTTCCCATGAATTTCCTGCGGCACTCTGGCTTTCACCAGAATTCCAGTATCTGTGTACTCCTCCGAAAGCAGCTGCCCATATTCCCGGATCAGCTGGATCTTGCCAGCCTCCTGATAGGAAAAAAGCTTTTCCACATAAATCTGCTCTTCGGAAAGAATTTTCCCCAGAAGTGCCTTTAAATCCTCAAGACCTTCCCCTGTTTTCGCAGATACCTTCAAAGTGTGGTCTGCATTGCTGTCGCGCATACGGATAGCCGCTCCCATATCCACCTTATTAAACAACGTAATGGTCTTTTTCCCCTGAACTCCCAGCTCCTGCAAAGTGTCGTAAACCACTTCCATCTGCTGTACAGCCTGGGGATTGGAGCAATCCACCACATGAATGATGTATCCGCGTACCTGGCTTCCTCCAGCGTACTCTTAAACGCCTCAACCAGATTGTGCGGCAGCTTACGGATAAATCCAACCGTATCGGTAAGCAGGATCTGCTGTCCGTCATCCAGCGTCAGAGCACGCGTAGTCGGATCCAGAGTTGCAAAAAGCTTGTCCTCGGAAAGAACCCCTGCGCCTGTCAGAGTATTCAGTAAAGTGGATTTTCCCGCATTGGTATATCCCACGATCGCCGCAGTCTTCATCTTTCCCCGGGTACGTCCGGTACGGAGCAGCTCTCTGTGCTTCTCTACCTGAGAAAGCTCTTCCTTCAGCGCTGTGATCCTCTTTCGGATCAGACGTCGGTCGCTCTCCAGCTTCTTCTCTCCAGGACCTCTGGTTCCGATTCCTCCTCCAAGTCTGGACAAAGACGCACCTAGTCCTACCAGTCTGGATGCTCTGTAACGGAGCTGGGCCAACTCTACCTGGATCTTACCCTCACTTGTGGTGGCATGTTTTGCAAAAATATCAAGAATCAGAAGAGTTCTGTCCATTACCTTACATTCCAGCTCATGCTCTAGATTGTTCATCTGTGCCGGGGAAAGCTCATCGTCACAGATGATTCCTGTAGCATCCGTGGCCAGCATAAGAGCACGTACCTCCTCGATCTTTCCTTTGCCAATATAAGTTCCAGGATGTACAGTCTCACGGTTCTGGATAATTTTTCCCACTGTCTGGCTCCGGCAGTATCTGCAAGCTCCTCCAGTTCATCCAAGGATTCTTTCACATTGTCGTTCTCGTCCAGCTGAACGCCAACCAGAATCACCTGCTCCTGTATTTCTTCAATATATTCCATAAATCCTCCTTCCGGATCATCCATAAACTAACTTTCAGTTACTTTTCTATCTGAAAATCATCTGTTAGAGTATAACACAAACCCATCCCTTTTGGGAGAGGTATATTTCAGTTACTGTTCACTGGTAACGTTCCGCGAGGCGTTTTTTGTGAACAAAGTTCACAGAAAACCCGAGAATTGCGGCGCGAATCATGCGAATGCATGATTTCTGTGCATCGCGAAGCGCGTTACTGTGAACGGAGTGAACAGTAACATATGATTCTCTAAAGCATGTCCGACATTTTTTTGTTACAAAACGGACATGTCTCTATCGGCGACATCTCTATATATGAAAATCAGCTGCTGTGCGCCTGCGACACTCCCGCATCTGCCGTTCGTGACGTTCATAGTATCATGTTAATTCCGATTTTTTATCAGTGACACAATAAACAAAATCAACGCCAGTACCGCAAAAAACGGAATCACTGCCACCAGAATATGAAACAGCAAAAAGACGACTATCAGCAGGATCACCACGCCCAGAAGTTTGCTGTACCAGCTATCAAACCGCCATACATGTACATGATTCCGGCTGGAGCTCTGGGTATTCTGTGCGTCATCCGAATAGGTGCTGTACTCCTCATAATCCAGCTGCCCGTTATCCACATCTGTATCCAGCAAAGTCCTGGCGATCAGCCTTGGATCTCCAAGTTCATCAAGAACCTGCTGCTCATCGCGTCCACTACGTACCTGTGACTGAATATAATCTTCATAGTAACGCACATGCGCCGCCACCTTACCCCTCATGCATCTGTCCGGACAGCTGACTTCTCAATGTATCCAGAAATTCTGTTCTATTCATTCAATTATTCAACCTTTCTTATATAAAACCACGAATCATTATCCTGTTTCAAACAGGCTCTGTGCATTTTCTATTCTAACAATACTTGCCCTCATACGCAACTATCCAAGTCATAAAATTTTTATGAAGTCTGAATCGGAGATTATATTTTTTCCATTCAGACAAATTTTCTCCACATTCAAAGCATTTGTTATTTTTCACAAATATACATCGTCTTTTTTGACAATAATGCCGTCTGTTAATTTATTGACAAAATGTTTTTTTAATGATACAATGAACACATCAATTGAAAAGCTTCTGAATACTGACGGATCGTGGAGTTAACCACAGGGACTTCAGGAGCAGATCATGAGGATTACTGTTTACAGCTGCTGCACCATATTTTGCAGACAGCATAGACCGTAATTTCCAGCCGACCGTCTGGGCAGTATTTGAATCATCAGATACTGCCCTTTTTTTACCGGGAGGTACCTCTGACATGAGGGAAATACCGTTGTCTTTTTAAGAAGCGGTCATATAAAAACCATTTAATCTTACACAACGAAAGGAGCTTTTATTATGGGGTTTAAAAGTGACATCGAAATCGCACAGGAATGTGAAATGAAACCAATCACTGAGATTGCAGCTAAAGCAGGTATTGCGGACAAATATCTTGAGCAGTATGGTAAATACAAAGCAAAAATCGACTACAATCTTCTGAAAGAAACAGATAAGAATGATGGCAAACTGATTCTGGTTACCGCTATCAACCCGACTCCTGCCGGAGAAGGAAAAACCACTACTACAGTTGGTCTGGCAGACGCTATGCAGAAGCTTGGCAAGAACGTTATGGTAGCTCTTCGTGAGCCATCCCTTGGACCGGTATTCGGTGTAAAAGGCGGTGCAGCAGGCGGCGGATATGCCAGGTAGTTCCAATGGAAGATATCAACCTTCACTTCACAGGTGACTTCCACGCAATCGGCGCAGCAAACAACCTTCTTGCAGCAATGATCGATAACCATATTTTCCAGGGCAATGCTCTTAACATCGACCCACGTAAGATCACATGGAGAAGATGTGTAGATATGAACGACCGTCAGCTTCGTAATGTAGTAGACGGACTTGGCGGAAGAACAAACGGTATGCCTCGTGAAGACGGCTATGACATCACGGTAGCTTCCGAGATCATGGCTGTTCTCTGTCTTGCAAGTGATATCACAGACTGAAGAACAGACTGGCAAGAATGATCGTTGGTTATACATATGGAAAACCATCAGAGCAGAAACCTGTAACAGCTGGTGATCTTCATGCTGAGGGTGCTATGACAGCACTTTTGAAGGATGCCCTGAAGCCTAACCTGGTTCAGACTCTGGAGCATGTGCCGGCAATCGTTCATGGTGGACCATTCGCAAACATCGCTCACGGATGTAACTCTGTAACGGCTACCAAGATGGCTATGAAGCTTGCTGATTATGCAATTACAGAGGCTGGTTTTGGTGCTGATCTTGGTGCAGAGAAATTCCTTGACATCAAGTGCCGTATGGCAGATCTTCATCCAAGTGCAGTTGTTATCGTTGCGACTGTTCGTGCACTGAAATACAATGGTGGTGTTGCAAAGGCTGATCTTAACAATGAGAACCTTGAGGCTCTTGAGAAAGGTCTCCCGAACCTTCTGAAACATGTTAACAATATTAAGAATGTTTACAAGCTTCCATGTGTTGTTGCAATCAATGCATTCCCGACTGATACAAAAGCGGAGCTTGATCTTGTTGAAGCAAAATGTAAAGAACTTGGCGTTAATGTTGCACTTTCCGAAGTATGGGCAAAAGGCGGCGAGGGCGGTCTGAAGCTTGCGGAGGAAGTAATCCGTCTCTGTGATGAGCCAAACGATTTCTCCTATTCATATGAGCTTGAGGGCTCCATCGAGGATAAACTGAATCAGATCGTTCAGAAAGTATATGGTGGTAAAAAGGTTGTTCTGACTGCAAATGCTCAGAAACAGGCAAAACAGCTGGAAGCTCTTGGATTTGGCAACTGCCCGATCTGTGTTGCAAAGACACAGTACAGCTTAACAGATGACCAGAACCAAGCTTGCGCTCCAACTGACTTCGAAGTAACTGTTCGTAATCTGAAGATTTCTGCAGGCGCAGGATTTATCGTAGCTCTTACAGGCGAGATCATGACTATGCCAGGTCTTCCGAAAGTTCCGGCAGCTGAAAGAATCGATGTTGACGAGACTGGTAAAATCACAGGTCTGTTCTAATTAAAAGAAAGTGAAGATCAGGCGGATGGAAGTGTTCGCCTGATTACATAAAAGCACAGTTTGTATATTGTGATGTGACGAACAAGAACGATTAAGGAGACAATGAAAATGGGATTTTCAACAAGTACATGTACAGAATTTGTAGAAGTTCTTGCTTCTAAAGCCCCGGTTCCAGGCGGCGGCGGAGCATCTGCACTGGTAGGTGCTGTGGGAACTGCACTTGGAAACATGGTAGGAAGCCTTACTGTTGGCAAGAAGAAATACGCTGATGTTGAGGAAGAAATGTGGGAGCTGAAAGGTAAATGCGACCAGCTTCAGAAAGATTTCCTTCGTCTGATCGAGCGTGACGCTGAAGTATTCGAGCCGCTTTCCAAAGCATATGGAATGCCGAAAGAAACAGAAGAAGAGAAAGCTGAAAAAGCAAGAGTTATGGCAATCGTATTAAAAGATGCCTGCTCTGTTCCTATGGAAATCATGGAGAAATGCTGTGAGGCACTTGACCTGATCAAGGAATTTGCTGCAAAAGGCTCCAAGCTTGCCATCAGTGACGCTGGTGTAGCTGCAACCTTCTGCAAAGCTGCATTAAAAGGTGCAAGTCTGAACGTTTTATATCAACACAAAGTCCATGGCAGACAGAGAGTATGCGGAAGAATTAAATGCAAAGGCTGATGCAATGCTTGAAAAATACTGCAAGCTTGCAGACGAGACATTTGACAGCGTACTTGGAAGACTGAAATAAAGATAGAAAAGAACTGGCAGGAGCAAAATCCTGCAAGTCCTTTTGGCAATCTCAAAATGCTGTATTACCATGAAACTGGTATGAGCATGACTGGATTTATCATAATATAAGGAGATTACTTAAAAATGGCAAAACAGTTATTAGGTAAAGAAGTAACTGCTGCATTAAACGAGCGTATCAAAGGCAATGTGGCAGCTCTTCAGGAAAAAGGCGTTAACCCAACACTTTGCATTATCCGTGTAGGAGAGAATCCAAGTGATATTTCCTATGAGAAAGGTGCAACAAAGCGTTGTGAGACATTAGGTGTTGCATGCGAGAAAATTCTTCTTCCGGAGGATGTTGCTCAGGACGAGCTTCTTGCAGTCATTGATAAGGTAAACAAAGACGATCATATCCATGGTGTACTTCTGTTCCGTCCGCTTCCGAAACATCTGGATCAGGCTGTGATCGAGAATGCACTTGCTCCTGAGAAAGACGTTGACTGTATGACAGACCTTTCCATGTCTGGTGTTTTTACAGGCAAGAAGATCGGTTTCCCGCCATGTACACCACAGGCATGTATGGAAATCCTTGATCATTACGGAATCGACTGCACAGGTAAGAAGGCAGTAGTAATCGGAAGAAGCCTTGTTGTAGGTAAACCGGCAGCTATGATGCTTGTTAAGAAAAACGCAACTGTAACCATCTGCCACACAAGAACAGTGGATATGCCGTCTGTGGCACGCGAAGCGATATTATCATCGTAGCAGCAGGCCGTGCTGGCGTTGTTGGCGCTGATATGTAAAAGCAGGACAGGTAGTTATTGATGTAGGAATCAACGTAAATGCAGAAGGCAAGCTCTGCGGAGACGTTGACTACGCAGCAGTAGAGCCGATCGTAGATGCTATTACACCAGTTCCTGGCGGAGTTGGAAGCGTTACAACATCTGTCCTGGTTGGACATGTTGTAGAGGCTGCTATGCGCAAAGTGAACGCTTAATATTTAATTGGTTTAGAGTTAATAGAACGATGTACTTGAAGTACATCATGTGTACAAGCGGAAGAAAAACTCTTCAGGGTAAAAACTGGAGAGTTTTTTGTTGCAGAAAACTTTATTGAAATCCTTATTGTGGCAAAAGTTTGTTTTGCTATTACAAAAAATTTGCTTTTCTCCGTAAGATATTGTACTATAGAGGGTACAGATATATGGAGGTAACTCATTATGGGAAAAGTGATGGCAGTGAACATCAGTGTTAAAAGAGGAACTCAGAAGGTCAATGTGCACACTGTAAAACTGATTGAAAATTATGGACTGGAGAATGACGCCCACGCAGGAAACTGGCATCGTCAGGTCAGCCTTCTGTCTTATGAAAAAATAGAAGAATTTAAGGCAAAAGGCGCACCGGTAAAGGATGGTGCTTTCGGGGAAAATCTGATCGTACAGGGATTTGACTTTAAGACCCTTCCAGTAGGAACCCGTCTGAAATGCAACGATGTGAATTCTGGAAATCACGCAGATTGGAAAGCAGTGTCACAAGGCTGCGAGATTTTCAAAAATCATGGGAGACTGCATTATGCCCCGCGAAGGTGTTTTTGCCAGAGTAATCAAAGGCGGTATGATCTCTGAGGGAGATGAAATGGTTTATGCTTGACAGATACGGAAGAAATATTGACTATCTGCGGATATCTTTGACAGACAGGTGCAATCTCCGCTGTATCTACTGTATGCCGGAAGAGGGAATCCGTCAGATTCCAAGGACAGAACTTCTTGATACAGATGAAATCGTGAGAATCTGTAAGGCAGCCAGTGAACTTGGGATTTCCAGGATCAAACTGACAGGAGGAGAGCCTCTTGTCCGCAGAATCTGCACCCCATTAGTAAAAGAACTGAAAGCCATTCCAGGGATCTGTCAGGTTACACTGACCACCAACGGAATCCTTTTGGGAGAACAGCTTCCGGGACTGATGGAGGCCGGTCTGGATGCTGTAAACATCAGTCTGGATACTTTAGAAGAAACCACATTTCGCAAAATCACTCGCAGGGACGATTTTCACCAGGTTTTAAAGGGACTTAGGGCAGCACTTTCTTACCCTTCCCTGAAAGTGAAACTGAACTGTGTCCCCACTTTTCAGTCGGACGAGGAACTTTTACAGGTGGCAGCTCTTGCAAGGGAGAATCCTCTTCATGTGCGTTTCATTGAAATGATGCCAATCGGTCTGGGCAAGGAGTTTACAGCCAGGGGAGAGGAACAGATAAAGGCTGTTCTGGAGAAGGAATACGGGTTAATGACACCGACGGAAGAGAAACTTGGAAATGGCCCCTGTCATTATTATACCTTGGAGGAGTTTACAGGCAGGATCGGATTTATCAGTGCCCTGTCCCACAAATTCTGTGACAGCTGCAACCGGGTAAGGCTTACTTCTACCGGATTTCTGAAAGGCTGCCTGCAATTTGAGGACGGAGCAGATCTGAAGGTTTTGCTTCGAAGTGGTTGTTCTGATGGGATACTTAAAGAAACGATAGAAAAAGTTATTTATGAAAAGCCTGTAGGCCACAATTTTCAGGAACATAAGAAGGGAAACGAAGAATCCCACATCATGGCTCAAATCGGTGGATGATTTTGAAAAACAAAAGAAAACACGACTTAGAAAAAGTCGGATTTGCATGTTGTATTACTTGTACAACTTATGCAATCCGGCTTTTTGTATATTTCAATATAATTCCAGATGCGAAATTGTGCAAAAATATTGTTAATTAATAAACTTATTCATATTTACTTGCCAAAATGAACAAAAAAATATATAATTTCATTACAAAAATAGTCATGTCTGTTAAAAAATACGCAAAGCCGGAAGCTTTGGAGGACGGGGACAAAAGACCTGGAGGCATCTGGCAAGTAAGGAGGTTAACAAATGGTAGATCAGTCATATTACAAGAAAGCAGATGAGATTATTGAGCATTATGAGCGGTGTGCTGCCTCATTAATCCCCATCATGCAGGATATCCAGGCGGAATATCGGTACCTGCCTGCAGAACTTCTGACCTACGTAGCCGGACAGATCGGCGTTACTGAAGCGAAGGCCTTCAGTGTTGCAACCTTTTTATGAGAACTTTTCTTTTGAACCGAAAGGAAAGTACATTATCAAGGTATGCGATGGCACAGCCTGTCATGTAAGAAAGTCAATCCCGGTTAAAGAAGCATTCATGAAAGAACTGGGATTAAGCAATAAGAAGCATACCACAGATGACATGATGTTCACTGTGGAGACCGTATCCTGTCTTGGGGCCTGCGGGCTTGCTCCCACCTGTATGGTGAATGAAGAAGTGCATGCCAAGATGACACCGGAGAAGGTAGTAGAGCTTATTAACAGATTGAGAGGTGAGAACGGATGAGGATTAACAGTAAAGAAGAGCTGCAAAGCAAAAAAGCTGAGATCGAACAGAATATCCAGAGCTTCACATGCCGTGTTCTTGTCTGTTCCGGTACCGGATGTATGGCTTCCGGTGCTCAGAAGATCTATGATGAGATGGTAAGACTCTGTGAAGGTATTGATGGTGTAGAGATTGAAATGCAGAAAGATATCCCTCACGTAGGCGTTATCAAGACTGGCTGCCAGGGTCTTTGCGAGCTGGGACCGCTTGTAAGGATTGAACCATACGGATATCAGTATGTACATGTTCAGGAAGAGGACTGTCTGGAGATCGTGGAGCGAACTGTACGCCTTGGACATCCTGTAGATCGTCTGTTTTACCGCCATGGAGATGAAGTCTGTCCGAAGCCTGAGGATATCCCGTTCCTTAACCGTCAGACTAGGATCGTTCTTGAAAACTGTGGTAAGATTGACGCGGAATCCATTGACGAATATATTGCAGCAGGCGGTTTTTCTGCTCTTGCCAAGGCAGTTACAGAGATGACTCCCCAGGATGTAATTGATGAAGTTACCAGATCTGGTCTTCGCGGACGCGGAGGTGCCGGCTTCCCGGCAGGCAAGAAGTGGTCTCAGGTAGCCAGACAGGCTGAGAAAACTCGATATGTAGTATGTAACGGTGATGAGGGTGACCCGGGAGCATTTATGGATGGTTCCGTTATGGAAGGCGATCCGTATAAGATGATCGAGGCATGATCATTGCCGCTTACGCAGTTGGCGCTGAGAACGGATACATATATGTTCGTGCAGAGTATCCTCTTTCCGTAGCCAGACTTCGTCTTGCTATTTCCCAGGCTGAGAAATATGGTCTCCTTGGAGATCATATCCTTGGCAGCGGTGTGAATTTCCATCTGCATATTAATCGTGGTGCAGGAGCTTTCGTATGTGGTGAAGGTTCTGCCCTTACCTCTTCCATTGAGGGAAACAGAGGTATGCCTCGTGTAAAACCACCTCGTACTGTTGAGAAAGGTCTGTGGGGCAAGCCGACTGTATTAAATAACGTTGAGACTTACGCAAATGTTCCGAAGATTATCATACAGGGTGCTGACTGGTTCCACACCATCGGAACAGAGGGAAGCCCGGGAACCAAGACCTTCTCCCTGACCGGAGCAATTGAGAATACAGGTCTTATTGAAGTTCCAATGGGAACAACACTTCGTGAGATTATTTATGATATTGGCGGCGGTCTGAAGAGTGGCGCTGCATTTAAAGGCGTTCAGATTGGCGGACCATCTGGCGGATGTCTTGTAGAAGACCACTGGATGCTCCTCTTGATTTTGATTCTGTAAAGAAGTTGATGCTATTATGGGATCAGGCGGTCTAGTTGTCATGGATGAGAATACCTGTATGGTAGAAGTTGCCCGTTTCTTCATGAGCTTTACCCAGCGGGAGAGCTGTGGAAAATGCGTTCCATGCCGTGAGGGTACCAAGCGTATGCTGGAGATTCTGGAGAAGATTGTAGCAGGCAATGGGGAGATGTCTGATCTTGACGAGCTGGAAGAGCTTGCCAAAATGGTTCAGAGCATGGCTCTTTGCGGACTTGGAAAGAGTGCACCTCTTCCTGTCCTCAGTACCATGAAGCGTTTTCGCGAGGAATACGAAGAGCATATCCGGGACAAGAAGTGCCGGGCAAAGGTCTGCACAGCACTCCGTCAGTTCCACATTAATCCGGAATTCTGTATTGGCTGCGGAAAATGTGCCAAGAACTGTCCTGCCGGGGCAATTTCCGGCAAGATCAAATCACCTTATCATATTAATAATGATGTATGTATCAAGTGCGGCAGCTGTAAGGATAACTGTAACTTTGATGCAATATATGTGGAAATGTAGGGAGGACAGATTATGGGTACAATGACGATTGACGGCAGAAAAGTCGAATTTACAGATGAAAAAAATGTCCTGACCGTAATCCGCAAGGCAGGCATTAATATTCCTACACTTTGTTATCACTCAGAGGTTTCCACTTTTGGAGCCTGTCGTCTGTGCACAGTAGAGGATGACAGAGGAAGAACCTTCGCTTCCTGTTCTGAGGAGCCAAGGGATGGAATGGTAATTTATACAAACTCAGGTAAGATCAAAAAATACAGGAAACTGATTGTGGAACTGCTTCTCGCAGCACATTGCCGTGACTGTACAACCTGTGTAAAGAGTGGAGAATGCGTGCTTCAGGAGCTGGCTCACCGTCTTGGAGTACATAACATCCGTTTTCAGAATACAAGAGAGCAGTATGAGATTGATGACAGTTCACCATCTCTGATCCGTGACCCGAACAAATGTATCCTCTGTGGTGACTGTGTCCGTGCCTGCGAGGAGCTTCAGGGAATCGGAGCATTGAACTTTGCATACCGTGGAACAGAGGCTATTGTAATTCCTGCATTTAATAAGAAAATCGCAGAAACCCAGTGCGTAAACTGCGGACAGTGCCGTGTATATTGTCCGACAGGTGCCATTTCCATTAAGACGCATATGGATGAAGTCTGGGAAGCTCTTGCAGATCCGGATGTACGTGTAGTAGCACAGATTGCGCCGGCAGTTCGTGTTGCGGTAGGTGATCATTACAGTCTTCCGAAGGGACGGAGCGTAATGGGCAAAATTGTCAATGCACTCCACAGAATGGGATTTGACGAGATTTATGATACTACTTTCAGCGCCGATCTTACTATTATGGAGGAGTCAGCTGAATTTCTAAAAAGAGTTGAGAAGGGGGAGAAGCTTCCACTTCTTACCTCCTGTTGCCCTGCATGGGTGAAATTTATTACAGACCAGTATAAGGATTATATCCCGAATTTGTCTACCTGCAGATCCCCACAGGGAATGATGTCTGCAGTTATTAAAGAATACTTCCGTGATCCGGAGAATGCCAAGGGTAAAAAGACCGTTATGGTATCTATTATGCCATGTACAGCCAAGAAGGCTGAGGCAATCCGTCCGAACAGTTTTACTGATGAGAAACAGGATACGGATATTGTAATTACAACCACAGAGCTGCTGCGCATGATCGATAACTTTGGCCTTGATTTTGCACAGTTAGAGCCTGAAGCATGTGATATGCCATTTGGATTTGGCTCTGGCGGAGGTGTTATTTTTGGAGTTACCGGCGGTGTTACAGAGGCGGTTCTCCGCCGCTTAAGCGGATCATTCCAAGGAGACCATGCAGGAGATTTCTGAGTGTGGTGTCCGTGGAGATGAGGGAATCAAAGAATTCATCAGTTCCATACAAGGGAATGGATATCAATGTATGTGTGGCCAGTGGTCTTGCCAATGCAAGAACCGTTATGGAACGTGTAAAGAACGGCGAAGCAAACTATCATCTCATTGAAGTAATGGCATGCCGCCGTGGCTGTATTATGGGTGGTGGTCAGCCGGTACGGGCCGGTGACAGAACCAAAGCTGCAAGAGCGAAAGGTTTGTATAATGCTGACAATACTATGCTGATCAAGAAATCTGATGAGAACCCTATGGTTCTGGAACTGTATCAGGGACTACTTAAAGGCAAAGAGCACAAATTGCTGCACAATGATTTCTATTGATCTTGAAGCACAATAGCGTGGAGCTAGCTATAATATGGTGCGCTAGAGCGCATTTGAAAAGGCTCTGGAAAGCGGCTGCGTCAATATAGCAGAAACTTAATTTTCGATGTACAAGTATAATAAAAAGCCCGACTGCATATTATTTAGAGGAAGAGTATAAGCATTACGCTGTAAACAAATCTTGCAGACCTTTAAATAATCAGGCAGGAGGCTTTTTGTATGGAAAATTTTCAGGTTTACCGTGATATACAGGCCAGAACCGGAGGCGATATATACATAGGCGTTGTAGGCCCTGTCCGTACAGGAAAATCAACATTTATCCGCAGATTTATGGAACTGGTGCTTTGCCCGGAATGGATGAAAAATGCAGAAAGAGGTCAGGGACCAGCTTCCATTAAGTGGTTCCGGAAAAATGATCACAACTGTGGAACCCAAATTTATCCCAAAAGAAGCTGTATCAGTTGATCTTGGCGAAGACAGGAAGGCGAAAGTGCGGCTTATCGATTGTGTTGGTTTTCTTGTAAAGGATGCTGGAGGAAACGTTGAGGATGGTAAAGAGAGGATGGTAAAAACACCCTGGTTTTCCAGGGCAATCCCCTTTCATGAAGCTGCAAAAGCAGGAACAGAAAAGGTTATCCAGGAACATTCTACGATCGGTCTTGTGATCACCACCGATGGAAGCTTTGGAGAAATAGCAAGGGAAAATTTTGTTCCGGCCGAGGAACAGACTGTGGCTGAATTGAAAACACAGGGAAAGCCATTTCTCATTGTAGTAAACTCTCAGTTTCCCTATAAAGAAGAAACCACTCAGATGGTTAACGGGCTTCAGAAGAAGTACCAGGTACCAGTTGTTGCGGTTAACTGTGAGCAGTTGAAAAAAGAAGATGTCGCATTGCTCCTGGAAAAAATCCTATATGAATTTCCCATTACCCAGCTGCAGTTTTTTATTCCTAAATGGGTGGAAATGCTGCCTGCAGACAGCGAATTGAAAAGCCAGATCCTTTCCCAGATTAAAGTGTGCATGAAGAAGCTTTTACACATTCGTGATGTTACCAGGGAATCGGTAAAACTGGAAGGTCCTTATGTACAGGATACTCTTCTGGATCACGTAGGTCTTTCTGATGGAACCATTCAGATACGGCTTCAGATAGATGATAAATATTACTATAAGATGCTTAGCGATATGAGTGGAATTCCCATGGAAAGTGAGTATGAGCTGATCCATACGATGAAGGAGCTTGCTGCAATGAAGGAAAAGTATGTAAAGGTTAAAGATGCCCTGGATGCAGTAAATAGCAGCGGCTACGGTGTAGTTGTACCAGAGCTTTCCCAGATTCAGCTGGAAGAGCCGGCTGTAATCCGCCAGGGAAATAAATATGGTGTGAAAATTAAATCAAAGAGTCCGTCTATTCATATGATCAAAGCAAATATTGAAACTGAAATTGCTCCGATCGTAGGTACGGAGCAGCAGGCAAAAGACTTGATCACTTATATTGGAGAAAGCGATGCAAGAGGAGAGAGCATCTGGGAGACGAATATTTTCGGGAAATCCATTGAACAGCTGGTACAGGATGGCATCCGCAGCAAGCTGACCATGATCAGCGAGGAAAGCCAGGTGAAGCTTCAGGATACCATGCAGAAAATCGTAAATGACAGTAAAGGCGGTCTTGTGTGTATTATCATATAGGGATTTTTATGAAAAAAGGCAGTATTGTTATAAGCACTGCCTTTTTTTCATATATGAAAATGCTTTATGGGTACTTACCAATATACGGAAAACTGTGGTGCTTCCCTTTCCTTATCAAAGATTATTTATATCCATGTTCTTTTTTCCAGCGCGCCAGATATTCCACCTGTTCCTCGTCTGAAAGAAACTGTGAATAAGGATACATTTCCCGCCGCAACACAACAGAAAAGTACAAGCAGCTGCAATGCAAAAAATAAAACAATAAGTAAAATTACAGGCAACATAAAAACCTCCTTGTAAAGTTATATAAAAGTCTTTACGAAAAAGTTAATTTTATACATTCTACGCTCTAAAAGTGGAAAATTATACTCGATTTTGTTATAATATGGAAAACTGCTTTTACAATTAAATAAAGTAATGCGATATAATGAGGTATCAAGTGGAAGGGGAGAATTATATGAAGAAGAGAGGTCGTGTGCTGATTTTGTTAATAACAGCTGCACTTGCTATTGAGCCCTTACAGCTGGTATATGCAGAGCCTGCAGTGGATAATCTGACAGGAACTGTTTCCCAGGAGACCGGAGCCGAGATAAGAGATGAGAATGAAAGTGCTCAGCCGAGCCGAAACCTGGCTGGGTATCTGTGGAAAAGGGATACCAGTGGAGGCAGGAGGATGGTAGTTTCCTTCAGCAGTCTGGATGGGTTACGATCCAGGGTAAGAAATATTATCTTCAGAAAGGTGGTATTCGTTATTCCGGATGGCAGACCTTTAAGCAGAAGAAACGCTATTATTTATCTAACGGTGTCCTTGCCTCGAAACGATGGGTAAAGGATAATGGACAGTTTTACTATATACGTAAGAATGGTACGCCTGTACCAGCTGGCAGATGGTTGACAGTAAAAGGACGGAAATACTATATAGGCAAAAAGGGTTATCGTGTAACCGGTCTGAAGACTATCCATAATAAGAAATACTATTTTAATTCCAAGGGTGTTTTGATCAGGAATAAAATAAGCTATAAGATTAAAGGCAAAGAGTACGAGATCAATTCAGATGGTGTTGCAATAAGGGTTTCTTCTCTGAAAGCAGAATGTATGCGTAAGGCGAAAAAATTTGTTGAAAAGCATACCTCCCCTAATATGTCCAATAGTCAGAAGTTTAGAATCTGTTTTAACTATTTGATGGGATATACTGATTTTAAACCATGGATCAATCCTACAGATGCAGAGTTTAAGACTCAGACCTGGCCATATCAGTCGGCAATCTATATGTTCGATAATAATCTTGCCGGAAGCTGTTATGGAATTGCAAGTGCAGTAGCAGCATGTGCCAGGGTATTGGGCTATGAGCCTTATGTGATCGCCACTACAGGAGACCATGGATTCGTAATGATCGACGGATTATATTATGATAACATGGGACCACTGTTTGGTGCTTCTACACATTTCGCTTATTCAGTGCGATCAAAGGTGAAGTTTTAAGGCAGTCTGTCTGCTTTAAAAATATAATATTTATAAAAGGAGAATCAAGAAATGAGAAAATGGAAAAAATTACTTCTTCCAGCCATGTGTGCATTTATGCTCCAGATACCGGTAATTGTAAATGCCGAGGCTGTAGACAGCAGTAATAATGTGACATCTGCTGTTGAAACTCCGGTTGCTACTCCTACACCAGCACTTCTGGATGGTATCGTTAAGAAAGGCTCCAGGACTTATTTTTATAAGAATGGTGTGATGCAGAAGAATTGCTGGAGTCCAGACAAAAAGCAGTATTTTGGTAAGAATGGCGTTGCTTACGCTGCCCCGAAGGTATCTGGCTGTAAGAAGAATATTGTAGTAAAAAAGATTGGAAAGAAATACTACGGATTTGACAGAAATGGCTTTAAAGTGAAAAAAGGCGTATATGCAGATGCTAAGGGTACTCCTTACTACTTTGACAAGAAGGGTGTCCGTGTCGCAAAGAAAAGTAACCAGCTGAAGGCGGCAAGCAAGTACATGGCAGATGGAGCAGTCCTTCGTAAGCTTCTTGGCAGACCTTCCAAGACCAAAACACTTTCCAGCTGTATGACAGGTATCAGTAAAGATCTTAAATTAACCTATGCTAACATTTTCGTACAGCTTGGAAAGAAGACAACTGGCGGAGAAATCGTATATGGTGTTCAGGCACGATAAAATATCAGGAGAGAATAAGTATGAGAAAGTTTACTAAAACAATGGCAGCAGTGCTGTCCCTTACTATGACACTTACAATGGTTACCCCTGTATTTGCAGAGGGCGAAACCAACATAACACCAGCACAGACAACTGAGGTAGTTACTCCTACTCCAACTCCGGCTCAGCTCCGAAGAATGGACTGTTTGTAAATGAGGGTAAAACCTATTGCTATAAAAACGGCAAGCTGGTTAAGAATAAATATGGTTATAAAGTCAAAAAGAAGTATTACCGCATCGACAAAAAAGGTGTTGCTACTTTAGTATCCACAGCAGAGGGACTGGCTGGTGCACGCCTTGATAAGTGTGGGGGAGACCTTAAGAAAGCTTTCAAGTGGAGCTCCACCAAGATTAAATACTGGGGAAGCGTAGGAAAGCCGAAAAAAGGACAGAATCAGGTTGAATATTATGCACCTACGGCTTTAAGAATGGTAAAGGCGACTGCTATGTTATGGCCGCAACCTTCTGTATGATGGCGAAGGTAAAAGGCTATAAAAATGTAAAGATGGTAAAAGGAACTGTTCCGCAGGCAAATGGTAAGAATGGCGCTCATGGTTGGTGTGAAATTAAAATAGGCAAAACAGTTTTATGCGTATGATCCAAACTTTGCATATACATATCGGAATAGTAATGTAAAACATCATAGTGGATATAAGTTTACTTATAAAATGTTGGGTAAAGGTTTTGGACTTTATAAATAACAATCTTAAGAAAGTAAAACGAATTTCTTGTTAACTACAAGTTAAAATAATAGGATTAAGGAGATGTTTTGAATGAAGAAAAAACTATTAATGGCATTATTAGTGGGAGTATTGGCTGTACCATCCTCGGTAAGCTGTTTTGCAGCTGAGAGTACGGATGCAGCTGCTGCGGATTCTGATGAGGAAGAAGAAACAGAGGAAACGGAAGCAGAAGATAAAGATACTACTGCTAAGAAGAAAGAAAATTTAAAGACAGTTGGTGAGAAGAAGGATGGTTGTATAGCATTTAAACTGAGAAATGCTACCTCTAAGAAGATTATCGGACTTGCGATCAAGACTGCTGATGAGACAGAATTTACTGAAAATATGATGGAAGAGGATGATTCCTTTGAATTAAAAGAAAAAAAAGAGAATTTATTTTTCTAAGGAAACTGAAGAGAATGCAGAAGAGAATACAGACGAAACCGCAGAGGATAAAGCTCCTACATACGATATGCGTATTACCTTTGAGGATGGAACATCAGCAGATGTTCACGGAATCGTTCTGGAAGATCTTCGAACACTTACGATACGTGAGAAGGACGGAATCGTGTATGGTACTTATAAGCTGAAAAGCACAAAAGAAAAGAAGACTACCTACGATAACTGAGAAAGCAATTGCAGATCAAGCTGCAGCAGATGCAGCAGCGGCACAGGCAGCAGCTTCCCAGCCGGCTGAATCCTATGACAGCAATGATTATTCTTACGATTATAGTGGAGAAGATTATAGCGGCGGTGATGACTACAGTGGTGGTGAAGATGGTGGCGATGGATGTCTTGATAATGGTCTCTTAGGCTGATTTGGGGCAAAGCAGTGTCTGTCGTAATGGACAGATATCTAGAAGAATTAATACAGGACAGGCGTCTTGCACTGAGAAAAGCAGTGGGGAGCGTCTTGTCCGATTTAGGAGAAAAATATGTCGTTAGTATCTAACCTGTTTTTACTTTTTGTGGCGGCAAGTATATTGATTTACTATATAGTGCCCCGTAAATCTCAGTGGATCGTTCTTCTTATTTTCAGTTATCTCTATTACATAGCAGGTGGTCCACGTTATGTTGTCTTCATTCTTTTTTCCACACTTGTCACTTGGCTGATGGCTCTTCTTATTGAAAAAGCAGAAGGAAAAGAAAACCATAAGGGTGCCAGGAAACTTCTGATTCTTGGTCTGATTCTTAACTTTGGTATGCTTGGAATCGTCAAGTACACCAACTTTGCAGTAGAAAATATCAATGCATTGCTGCATTTGAATCTGAGAGGGATACAGCTATTGCTTCCCCTTGGAATTTCCTTCTATACATTCCAGTCCTCAGGCTATCTTCTTGATGTATACTGGAAAAGATGCAAGGCAGAGAGACACCCGTTGAAATACGCATTGTTCGTATCCTTTTTCCCTCAGATTCTGCAGGGACCTATCGGCAGATATAGCCGCCTGGCAGATCAGCTTTATGCTGAACACAGGTTTGAGGGAAATAATATAATCAGAGGTTTTGAGCGGATTCTCTGGGGCTTTTTTAAGAAAATGATCCTTGCGGACTGGGCCGCTGCTTTTGCAGATGCTATTTTTGAAGATCCGGCAAAGTATAACGGGGTGGCACTTCTTGGAGTTTTGTTTTATACGATCCAGCTTTACGCAGATTTCTCTGGAGGAATGGATGTTGTGATCGGTATTGCCTCTATGTTTGGAATTAAACTGGATGAAAACTTCAACGCCCATTTTTGCTGTATCTATCACGGATTTCTGGCATCGCTGGCATATCACTCTTGGAACCTGGATGAAGGATTATGTTTTTTACCCGGTGACCTTATCCGGCTGGATGGGTAAATTTGGAAAATGGGGCAAAAAGGTGTTTGGCAAGAAAATTGGCCGCACCCTTCCTATCTGCGTGGCCAATCTGATCGTATTCTTCGTTGTAGGCGTATGGCATGGCGCTGCGTGGAAATATATTGTATACGGTATGTATAATGGTATTATTATTGCCTTCAGCGGACTTATGGCAGAGAATTACCGTAAATGGAAAAAGAAGCTTCACATTTCCGGTAAGGAAACCTGGTATTATCTGTTCACTGTAATCCGTACTTTTGTATTGGTTGTGATCAGTATGTACTTTGATAGGGCAGACAGCGTTAGACAGGCATTTCATATGATGAAGCAGTCTATCACACAATTTGCTCCGGCCCAGCTGCTTTTGATTCCGGCAGGTAAACAGGGGACTTCTTTTACTCCATATGCTCTTGTGATTATAGCTGTTGGCTGTGTAATATTATTTGTGATAAGTCTCCTTCAAGAACGTGGCGTGAAGATTCGGGAATCTCTTGCCAGGCTTCCTCTTCCTGTTACAGTTGCCATTTATTTTTGCATGCTGATATCCATAGGTTTGTTCGGTTCCACAGCAGTAGCGAGAGGTTTTATTTATGCACAATTTTAAGAAAATTATAAAAACAATAGTAGTGGTTGCTGTGTGTGTGACGCTTCTTGCTGGATTGGATATGGCTCTTTATCCTTGTACCTTTATGAGAAATGACATTCATGCAGTGGTAAGTAACCAATATGATGACATTATTCTTGGAACATCCCATGGAATGACAGATATCGATCCGGCTGTGATGGAGGAAATCACAGGCAGAAGCGGTCATAATGTATGTGTAGGGGGAGAATATGGAATTGATGCCTATTATATTGCCAGACTGATTGCAGAGAAACAGAAGCCTGCAAGAATCATTTATGAGGTAGATCCGGGATATTTTGTTTCTGAGAAAGAAGAGGGAAATAACTATCTATTATTTTATCATGAGTTTCCATTTTCAAAAGCTAAGGTTGAATACTTCTGGAATTCTATTGCAAAATGCAATTTCCGCACTGTTTTGTTTCCCTGGTATGAGTATTCTCTTGGATATGAGCTTAGCAAGGTGAAAGAAACCTTCACTCAGAAATGGAATAAGGATTACGATATTGCCCATCTGAAAAGTGATACCCAGGAGTACCACGAAAGCGGTCTTATCGAGAGGTATCCGGTGGATACTACCAAGCTGAAAATGAAGGATTTGAAGCTCTTTGAGGAGGAACAGGTAAACCCTCAGAATATGGAATATCTTGGACGGCTGATCGATTTTTGCAGGGAAAATGATATCCAGTTTGTCGCAGTAACTACGCCGATTCCTATTAATACCTTACAGGCATATAGCGATAACTATAATGCTGCATGGAAATACTTTGGACAGTATTTTGATGAGCATGAAGTAACATATCTGAACTTTAATACCCAGTATTTTAAAGCATTTTCCATGATCTTTCAGACTATACGGATTTTGATGGTCATATGAATGGAAATGCTGCAAAGGAGTATTCTAAGGTTCTGGCTAATATTCTGAAAGGAGAGGGTGTATGATAACAAGTATTTTGGAATATCTTGAAAGTTCTGCTTCCAGATATCCGGACAAAACAGCATTTGCAGATCTTGACGCTACATGTACATTTGAGGAATTACGCCTCCGGGCAAGAAGAGTGGGGACTGCCCTTGCAGAACATTTTGCTCCGAGAAATCCGGTGCCGGTTTTTATGGAAAAAAGTGTGGATACCATAGGTGTGTTTATGGGGGCTGTTTATGCTGGATGTTTCTATGTGCTTCTTGATACTAAGCAGCCGGCTGCAAGAATTTCGCAGATTCTGGATATTCTTGACAGTAATGTGATTGTTACTTCCAGTAAGTACCAGAAGGATCTGGAAAAGCTGGAATTTAAGGGAACAATTCTTCTTACTGAGGAACTGGAAAAAACACCAGAAGACAGTTTTGTTCTGAAGAGTATTCGAGATCAGGCATTAGATACAGATCCGCTTTACGGCATTTTTACATCGGGATCCACAGGAGTTCCAAAGGGTGTTGTTGTGGGGCATCGTTCTGTAATTGATTTTATTGACTGTTTTACAGAGCTGTTTCATATTACAGGCGAAGATGTAATGGGAAATCAGGCACCATGGGACTTTGATGTTTCTGTAAAGGATATTTATTCAGGCCGAAAACCGGGGCCACTGTGCAGATCATTCCCAAACAGTATTTTTCTATTCCTAAGAATCTTCTTGATTTTCTGGTTGAGAGAGAGGTTACCACGATCGTATGGGCTGTGTCTGCTATGTGCATTATCAGTACCCTGAATGGTTTTACCTATAAGGTGCCAGACAAGATTAAAAAGGTTTTGTTCTCTGGAGAGGTTATGCCTATTAAGCATCTTAATATCTGGAGAAAATATCTTCCAGATACTATGTTTGTAAATATTTATGGTCCTACAGAGATTACCTGTAATTGTACATATTATATTGTTGACAGAGACTTTGAACCGGGAGATGTGCTTCCAATGGGGAAAGCCTTTCCTAACGAAAAAGTCTTCCTTCTGGATGAAGAAGATCATCTGGTTACAGAAAAGAGGATAAACGGTGAGATTTGTGTGGCAGGTAGTGCGCTTGCACTTGGCTATTATAGAAATCCTGAACAGACAAAGAAGGCATTTGTTCAGAACCCTTTGAATGACAGATATCTGGAGCCTATTTACCGTACAGGAGACCTTGCTTTCTACAATGAAAACGGGGAGCTTTGCTTCGCTACACGTAAGGACTTCCAGATTAAGCATATGGGACATAGAATTGAGCTTGGTGAGATTGAGACAGCAATGGATAAACTTCCTGAGATTCGAAGAAGTCTGTGTATTTACGATCAGGCAAAAAATAAAATCGTTGCTTTTTATGAGGGTGATATCGATCGTAAGCAGCTGTCACGTTCCCTTGTGAAATATGTACCAAACTTTATGGTGCCGAATGTATTTGTCCAAGTGGATACCATGCCTCTTACAAAGAATGGCAAGATTGACAGGAAAGAGCTGACAGCCAGATATCAGGAGGGAAGATAAATGGCGGATTATAATTTTTTGCAGAAATTTATAGAAGATAAGAATCCTACGCTTCCTATGTATTTGATCTGGATGCTTTGGCTGTACATGTAAATAAGATTAAGGAGCTGCTTGT
>ENA-OQCX01000121-OQCX01000121.1-human-gut-metagenome-genome-assembly--contig:-NODE-121-length-40375-cov-12.614043_pt1 | contig 40375 bp, 51 predicted proteins | sample MGYA00242762_ERZ504587 | MGnify/ENA primary metagenome ERZ504587 (study PRJEB26092, sample SAMD00036337) | human gut metagenome | host: Homo sapiens | study: EMG produced TPA metagenomics assembly of...
TTTCAAATAAAGGAAATGTCAGCGTAGAAATTGGTGGAGAGGGCTCGCCTTTGGTATTGGCAGCGCATGTGGACACACTTGGAGCCATGGTTCGCTCAATAAAGGATAACGGACGTTGCGCCCGACAACTATAGGCGGTCATCAGTGGAGCACAGCAGATGGAGAAAACTGCATGGTTTTTACGCGTGATGGCAGAATGTACACAGGCGTGGTGCTAAATACAGAGCCATCAGCACATGTGCAGATGAAAAGGTCGAGATAAAGGAAGAAAATATGGAAATCCTGCTCGATGAAAATGTAAATGACAAGCAGGGTGTAGCGGCACTTGGCATCCAGACAGGGGATATTATCGCCATGGATCCACGTACGGTCATCACGGAGAGCGGCTATATCAAGAGCCGTTTCCTTGATGATAAGCTGTCAGCCGCCATCTTACTCGGTGTGGCTCATGCCGTAAATGATGAGGGCTGGAAGCTAAACCGCAAGGTCACACTGCTCTTTACGGTTTATGAGGAGGTAGGCCATGGCGGAAGCTTTGTACCGGCTGATACGGAGGAGATGATTTCCGTAGACATGGGCTGTGTTGGAGCCGACCTCGGCTGTACGGAGCGTATGGTTTCAATCTGTGCTAAGGACTCAGGCGGACCTTACAACTATGAGCTTGTCACAGAGCTTTCAAATCTGGCAAAGAGCGAGGGGCTTGACTATGCAATCGATGTTTATCCGCACTATGGCTCAGATGTCGAGGCTACACTGCACAGCGGATATGATATCCGCCATGGCCTTATCGGTGCAGGAGTTTATGCATCACATAACTATGAACGCTCACATATGGATGGCGTGGAGAATACTTATAAGCTTTTGAAAAAATATATTACAAAATAGTATCATTGTGATACATTATTTCATGTATTCAAACAAAGTAGGAGAGAGGTAAATACACCATGAATTTAAAAAAAGTTCATCATATTGCCATTATTGGGAGCAACTATGAGAAATCAAAGCACTTTTATGTGGATCTGTTAGGTTTTTCTATTATTCGAGAAAATTACAGACCGGAACGTGATGATTATAAAATTGATCTTCAACTCGATGAGATAGAATTAGAACTTTTTATCATTAAAAATTGTCCGAAGCGTCCAAGTTATCCAGAGGCTTACGGTCTCAGGCATCTTGCCTTTGCTGTAGACTCGGTCGATGATACTGTAAGAGAATTGAATAAAAGGGGCATCATAACTGAGCCGATTAGACTCGATACTTACACAGGCAAAAGAATGACATTCTTTCATGATCCGGACAATCTACCCTTGGAAATTCACGAATAAAGAATAACAATTCGAAAGTTACGGAGGAAACATAATGGAATACAGAAAATTTGATAATATAATAATAGCGAGAATTGACAAAGGGGAGGAGATTTTGGAGCAACTGAAAGCAATTGCCATAACTGAGAATATAAAGCTTGCCAGTATTAATGCTCTTGGAGCTATCAATGATTTCACAGTCGGAGTATACAAGACAGATGAGAAGAAATATTACTCAAACAGTTTTAAAGGCTATTATGAAATAACATCGCTGACAGGTACAATCAATACAATGGATGGAGAATATTATGCACATCTTCATTTGAGTGCCGGTAATGAAAAAGGTGAAGTGTTTGGAGGACATCTGAACAGAGCTGTTGTAAGTGCAACTTGCGAGCTCGTTATTACGGTAATTGATGGAAAAGTTGACAGAGTTTATGATGAAGAAACAGGACTTAATGTATTCAATTTCTGAACACTTTTTGGTTTTTCATAATAGTATCTATAACTGTTGTTATTTTTATTTGTGGTCGATATTATTTTGCACACAATAAAAGCTATAAAAATGAGGCAATTGATTATGCAAAATGGGAGAACTTTGCAAAAGTAATTAAAAGAGCAATGATCGCATGTGAAAACAGCGGGCACAGTATTCCAGACATACAGGCAGGAGGTTGCTGACCATTTTAATGAACTGGACGAAGATAACAGAAGACTTGTTGTCAGGGGAGACATCAAACAGTGGAATCAAATGTTGGCAGAGACAGCACATAATGCAGGAGTTATTACGAATGAGGAATTTGCGATTTTTCAAAATGCCGGATATATGGGACTATATGGTGGATTAGATGTTGAAGGTATTTTGGCAGCAGTTTATCAGAGTGTGTTTGGTGGAGATGTATATCTGTCATTAGAGGAAAAAGTAGCTAATTTATTATTTAATGAAATTGGTAACTCGCAAGTTGTTTAATGGAGAATGTATGAAGAAGAGAATAACGCTTATTGTTTTTTCGGTGCTAATAATTGTTGCTTTATATGTGTTGTATTGTTTTTAATTATATTCCACATAAAAAAATATACAAATGCAGATTTCAATATAGAAGCTTACAAGAGCAATATTGATAAAGACAATGATGGCATAGATGACCAAACAGATATATTAAATAATGCAAATAATTACATAAAAACTAATCCAAAATATAAAAGCAAATATTACAACACAGGTTATCCAGATGATGAATATGGGGTTTGTACTGATGTAGTAGCTTTTGCTTTAAAAGATGCAGGATATGATTTGATGGTATTAGTAAATGAGGATATAAAAAACAATAAAGAATTATATGATATAGATGCCGTTGATAAAAATATAGATTTTAGAAGAGTTAAAAACTTAAAAGTATATTTCGATAATAATGCAATAAGTCTTACTACAGATATAAATGAAATAGAAGAATGGCAAGGTGGAGATATTGTTGTATTTAAAAAACATATCGGCATTATATCTGACAAGAGAAATCGAAAAGGTATATGTTTTGTTATTCATCATGCAAACCCATATCAAATATATTATGAAGAGGATATACTGGAACATCGTGATGATATCATAGGACATTATAGAATCAGTTAAACAACTCCCAGTTTTTGAAACTGAGAAATCGGAATTTGCGGAGATAAACAAAATGAATGATAGCAGGTTAAAGGGTATAGCGGTTATTTTATTTGGAATACTCTTAAGTGCAAGTAGCGCAGAAATGAATCGAACTGTATTGGCAAGTTGTAGCGATTTCCCATTTACTCTTATCGGGATAATTGTTGGAATGGTTGGACTTGTAATGGTTTTCAAAAGCAATAAGGAATAACAACTTCAAGTTTATAAAATTAAGAAAATGGAATTTAAGGAGGAGTATGTAAATGAAATTAGCAGATTTAGCAACAGGCTCTGATTGGATAGTGTGGATTGTCTTTGCGATATTTGCTGTACTTTCTATTATTTTACTTTCTGGACATGGAAGCTGGTTCATTTCTGGATATAATACAGCTTCAAATGAAGAAAAGGAAAAATATGATGAAAAGAAGTTATGCAGAACAATGGGAATTGGAATGTCTATTATAGCAATTCTTGCATTAACTATGGGCTTGTTTGAAAATATTTTGCCTGCATTTTTTGTATATATTGCATTGGGGATTATTTTGGTTGATGTCGTGGTAATTATCATTTTAGGAAACACACTATGCAGAAAGTAATAACTTCCAGTTTGACGGACGGATGATTTACAGAAAAAATGTCAGAATAGATAAACGGCAGGTGGTCATGTATGTAACAAGTATCAAAGACTACCTGCTTTTCTATGAAAAGATAGTTAATTGGTTATCAACTGCATAGAAATGTGAAAATACACATAAAATGGTAATGGATATTGATTAAATAAATCCTAGATGATATAATTCAATTACTAAAAAATGTGTAAAATTACAAAAACAAGGAGTTTAACTCATGGAGATTAAAAGAGATGCATACCTTGAACAGTTAAAGATAAGAAAAGATAATGGGATGATAAAGATTATCACGGGAATCAGGAGATGTGGAAAATCATTCCTGTTATTTGTATTGTTTAAGAAATATTTATTGGAGAGTGGTGTAGATAATGACCATATCATTGAGATTGCTTTGGATGGCATTGAAAATGAGGAGCTGAGAGATCCAAAGAAGTGTTACCAGCATATTAAAGATGCAATGAAAGATGACCAGAAATATTATCTGCTTTTGGACGAAGTACAATTTATGTCACGATTTGAGGAAGTGCTGAATAGCCTGCTTCGAATCAGCAATATTGATGTATATGTGACTGGAAGTAACTCTAAGTTTTTATCCAGCGATATTGTAACTGAATTTAGAGGCAGAGGAGATGAGATAAGAATATATCCGTTGTCCTTCGCAGAGTTCTATGCGGCTTTCGATGGAGATTATGATGATGCTTGGGAGGAATATATGATATATGGTGGTTTACCACAGGTGGTACAGTTTTCTGTGGAACGCCAAAAGGCTGAGTATCTAAAAAACATTTTCACAAATGTTTATATTAAGGATGTTGTAGAACGAAACAAGCTGCGAAATGTTGATGAGATTGATACTTTAGTAGATATCCTTGCTTCTGCGATAGGAGCTCCTACTAACCCAACTAAAATATCAAATACGTTTAAAAGTGAACGAGGCATCAATTACAGCAATAAGACCATATCCAACCATATAGATTATCTTGTGGAGGCATTTTTGATTTCTAAAGCTGACAGATATGATATTAAAGGTAGAAAATATGTGGGAGCAAATCTGAAATACTATTTTACAGATGTGGGACTTAGAAATGCAAGATTGAATTTTAGACAGCAGGAACCTACTCATATCATGGAAAATATTGTTTACAATGAGCTGCTTATCAGAGGTTATAATGTGGATGTTGGTATTGTAGAGGCGTATGCGAAAAATGATGAAGGAAAAACAACTCGAAAGCAGTTTGAAGTTGATTTTGTGGTCAATCAGGGGAGTCAGAGATATTATATTCAGGTGGCTTATGATATGACCTCTGAGGAAAAGCAGAAGCAGGAATTTAATTCATTTAGAAATATTCCTGATTCATTTAAAAAGATCGTGGTAGTAAACGGAACAAAAAAGCCTTGGAGAAATGAGGAAGGCTTTGTAATCATGGGAATGAAGTATTTTCTGCTTAATGCGGATAGTTTGGAGTTTTAGAAATATTGCTGGGATATCGCCAACGAAAAGTAATTATAGATAGTTTACTTGACTTTGCAAGCTATGCATTTTATTCTATCAATATAGAAGTAACTTATGAGTTACTAACTTTAGAGTAGAGACATTAAAATCGGAAGTTACAGATTGGAGCATTATGAGAGCAGAAGAATTATGGAAAGCATATTGCGAGAAAGAGAATATAGATATTGATACTCCTTATGAGGCGTGGGGATTTGGAGATGCACCTGATCAGCTGGCAGACCTTGTATTAACGGGAATTAAGACTGCAACTGCATCTGCATATGATCTATATTTTATGGAAGGAGAAGAAGATCCATTACCACAGTCAGGTGATTATAGTGTTATTTTAAACTCAAAGGATGAGGCAGTTTGTGTTATTCAAACCACTAAGACTACAGTGGTTCCATTTGATGAAGTATCAAAGGAACACGCTTACAAGGAAGGGGAAGGAGACCGAAGTCTTGCATACTGGAGAGATGTTCATGAAGATTTCTTTGCAGAAGAATTTGCAGAAACAGAGCTTGAATTCAATGGACAAACAAGTATTCTTTGTGAGGAATTTAAAGTAGTTTACAGGGCAATAGACGTAAATTGAATTCTTAATACGTGAATTTATGAAATTCCAGTTTGTAGAAATATCTTTCTAATTTTCCCTATTTTACAGGCTTTCCAGTCCGTTCATTAGTGAAATGATATGTATTTTCCCTTATTTTTGCCCTTATGAGATAATCGTAAGGCAAATATCTTATAACGATAACGAAAGGACTATAATTCATGAGTAGAATACTTTTGGTGGAAGATGACACAATGATTGCTTCGGGGATTCTGTATGCACTTGAGACAGAAGGTTATGAAACAAATCATGCCACAGGTATAAAAGATGCCAGAAGTTTAATTGAACATTATAATTTTGACCTGGCAATTATAGATATGCAGCTTCCGGATGGAACTGGATTTGATGTAAGTGAGATATTCAAAAATAATGCCACATCTGTGATTTTCCTGACAGTTGTGGATGATGAAAATACAATTGTGAGGGCATTTGATGAAGGAGCACAGGATTATATTGTAAAACCTTTCAGAATCAGGGAACTTTTGGCGAGAGTTCGACGCATTTTATCTGCTAATATCAAAAATGGAGAGAAGGACAACATAATATATATGGGTCATGCAGCCATTCATACAGATGAGGCAAAAGTTTATGTGAATGATAAAAGCATAGAACTTACAGCATTGGAATATCGGTTGCTGCTTATTTTTGCGAGTAATAAAGGAATCCTTTTGACAAGGCAGCAGATTCTTGACAAAATATGGGACGCAGACGGCAACTTTGTTGAGGATAATACACTTACCGTTTATGTGAAACGGCTGCGGGAGAAACTTGGAGAGGCAATACATATTGAGACTGTGAGAGGAATGGGATATCGTGTGGATTAAGAAAAAAGAGATAGAACAGTTGTCGGAGTTTGTGAAAGGCTATAGTTCCGGCGAGGAACTGGATATTCGAGAGAATAAGGAAGGCTCTTTTAACATATTAAAAAATGATATTTATGCTCTTGTGAACACGAAAAATGAGCAGATAAAGGCAGTTGAGGCAGAAAGAGACAGTCTCTCTGATTATATGGCAGATATTTCCCATCAGTTAAAAACACCGATTACATCTATGATGATTATGGCGGATTTACTGGAGGAGGCAGAGCCGGAAAAACAGGAAGAGTTCATTCATAACATTCAGGTTTCGCTAAACAAAATGGAGTGGCTTGTAGGGGCACTTCTTAAGATGGCAAAGCTTGATGCCCATGCAATTGATTTTATCAAAAATGACATTCGCACGTCAGAACTTTTAGAGGCGGTAAAACCATCGGTGGCAATCCTTTTGGATATCCACAATCTGACCATAGAATTGAAACAGGATTGCATCATACATTGTGATAAACGCTGGACCACAGAAGCACTTACGAACATTATCAAAAATGCGATCGAATATTCACCGGATGGAAGTGTGATTGAGATTGACAGTGGAGAAAATCCCATGTATAGCTGGATTTCGGTCAGGGACAGCGGTATTGGAATGGACAAAACAGAGTATGCTGCTCTTTTTAAAAGGTTTGAAAATTCTACAAATGAAAATGGATTTGGAATCGGAATGCCGCTTGCACTCTCTATTCTGAAAGGACAGGGTGGCGACATTGATGTTGATTTTGGAGGCATGGGAGAGGGAACGACTTTTATTTTAAAATTTTTTAAGTGAATTGTTTCTAAGTGACAAAATTGTCACAATAATAAATTCTTTTGTCACAGAACAGTCATTTTGCATTGCTAGGATGGTATTTGAAAAAGGAGGACTACAATGGCTGTTTTAGAAGTGAAGGAATTAACAAAGAAATATGGTGAAGGCGAATCGGAAGTGATTGCGCTTGATCATGTGTCTTTTTCGGTAGAAAGAGGAGAATTTGTTGCAATCATCGGAGCATCCGGTTCCGGAAAATCGACGCTTATGAATATGATTGGCGGAATTGATTATCCAACAAGCGGTTCTATTATCATTGATGGAAATGAGATACAAGCAATGAGTGAGGATGAACTTGCAATTTTCCGAAGAAGAAATCTGGGAATTGTTTATCAGTTTTATAATCTGATACCCACTCTTACTGCGGAGGAAAATATTGCGCTGCCATGGAAATTAGATGGAAGAAAAGAGATTAAGGAACGGCTTTCTGAGATTGTGAATATGCTGAGTCTTGAGAAAAGGGCAAAACATCTGCCGGGTCAAATGTCAGGAGGTCAGCAGCAAAGAGTATCCATAGGAAGGGCACTTATAAACGAGCCGGCATTTATTCTTGCAGATGAGCCGACGGGAAATCTTGATAGTAAAACAAGCAGAGAGATTCTGGATATTTTGAAGTTCACCAATCAGAAATATAAGCAGACTATTCTTCTTGTCACACATGACGAAAAGATAGCGCTGCAGGCGAACCGAATCATCACGATCGGAGATGGAAAAATCATAAAAGACGAGGTGATGAAGTAATGAAAATAACAGCACAACTCGCCTTAAGCCAGATGAAAGTGAATAAAAAGAGAACGATTGCAGGAATTTTTGCGATCGCACTTGCAACGTCACTTATTACAACTGTAATGTGCTTTGTGACAAGCGCAAATAAGATGCTTACGGATTTCCTTGGCTCGGATTATGGAGAATATGGAGGAGCATACTCTCTCATGCTTGCAATACCGGCACTGCTTTTAGGTCTTCTTATTGCAGCAATGTCGATTACTGTAATATCCAATATATTTTCTGCCAGTGCCAATAAGCGGATTCAGGAGTTTGGTATTTTAAAATGTGTTGGTGCTACAGGCAGACAGATAAGGGCAAGTGTTATCTATGAGAGTTTATGGCTTAGTCTGACAGCATCCCGCTTGGACTCATTGCAGGAACTATACTTGGTTATATTAGTGTGAAATTTACAGGACATTTTATTTCCGATATCAATGATGCTGCAAAAGAAATTATTATGAGACCTTTTACCTTTTCCCTTCCCTTTCATATATCTGTGTGGACATATTTGTTTGCAGGTGTATTTTCGTTTTGCATTGTATTATTCTCTGCATACAGACCAGCTAAAAAGGTTGGTAAATTTACTGCTATCCAGTGTGTAAAAGGGATTGGAGCAGGTACAGTTTTGAAAGAGATCCAGGTAAAAGACAGCTTTATCCAAAAAATATTTGGATGTGAGGCTGCAATTGCCTATAAAAACATGAAAAGAAACAAATACGGCTATAAGGCAACGATACGTGCATTGTCACTTGGGATTTTACTTTTTCTGTTAACCGGAGGATTATCCGGTCAGGCAAAGGAATTCCAAGAATGGATGACACCAAAATCAAAAGAAATGATGGTGGATTATTCTTCCAATTATGATATCGAGGTAAATGCGAAAACAGGGAAAGAAGAGAGAAAAATCAGCCGACCTGTTACATCAGAACAATATAATGAAATCACACAAAAGCTGGAAAAGTACGGGATAGACGTATATGGTGTTGGAGCAGATACTTTTACCTACAATGCGCTATTAGATAAAAATACATTAACAGAGGATATGCAGCAGGTTCCGAATTTTTCCGATGGTAATGGGGAAACAAGGACAGAAATCGTGTCCGTTGATGATGTACTCTATAAAAAACTGTGTGACAGGGCAGGCGCAGAATATGGAAGTATTCTTCTGCTGAACACTTACCAATATAATGACAATGGAGAGTATAGGTCGATAAAACCTTTTAAAGATGATGTGACACAGATTTCCCTGATAAACGCAGCCAATGAGAAGAACACACTTACAATTGGAGGTATTTTAGAACAGTCCGGTTTAAAGGAATATGGTTTTGGGGAAATGACACCATATCCGGTCAGAATTGTCGTACCTGATGCGGATGCGAGGAGTTTTGACTGGTTTAGTATGCCATCAGATGAAGATGATTATACAGAATATGCCAGAAGTGTCATGGATGAATATTATCCGATTGCGGCAGAGGATTCTTATGTAGAGCAGGGATATACCGTGAGAATTGCCCGCACAGATGCTATGGTTAAAATGCTCAATATAGCTATAGTTCTTGCTGAAATTGTGATGTATGGTTTTGTTATCCTGCTCATTCTCATGGGATTTACAAGTGTAATTAGTACGCTGACGACAAATATCAGAATCAGAAGCCGTGAGTTTGCTGTGTTAAAGAGTGTTGGAATGACAAATAAATCACTTTGCAGGATGTTATATAGTGAAAGTGTTTTTTGTGTTGTAAATGCACTTGTTCCGGGAGTGATACTTGGAATTGCCATTCCATTTTTAATTAATTTGTCCATTAGGAAGGCTTTCCCGGTATTGTATCATATTCCGTGGGCGGCATTATTTTGTGGTATATTTGTTTTGATAGGAATTGTGTTTTTTATCACACGAACTGAAATTCACAAGTTAAGAGATAAAAGTATTATTGATGAAATAAGAATGGATATTGTATAAATGTCAATTCAAGTTTGCAGAACATGACCCAAATAAAACCAGTTCGTAAAATGACATTTTTACGAACTGGTTTTTGCGTTGCATTTTCAAATGATATTTATCTATTTTGTAATTAACCAAAATATCTGTCAAGAAGTCCCTTAAGGCTCTTCCGTGTCTAGCCTCGTCTCTAGCCATCTCATGAACTGTATCATGGATTGCGTCGAGGTTATTCTTCTTAGCACATTTAGCAAGGTCAGTCTTTCCTGCAGTAGCACCGAACTCACAGTCAACTCTCCAAGCGAGGTTGTCCTTTGTAGTAGCCTTCATGTTAGGCTCAAGGTCCTCACCGAGCATCTCTGCAAACTTAGCTGCATGCTCAGCCTCTTCGTAAGCTGCTTTCTCCCAGTAGAGACCAATCTCAGGATATCCCTCGCGATGAGCTACACGAGCCATGCAAAGATACATACCTACCTCAGAGCACTCGCCCTCGAAGTTAGCCTTTAACTGCTCGAAGATGTATTTCTTATCTTCATCAGAGATTTCAGGATTGTTCTTAACAGTTGAAGCATATACTCCAAACTCATGCTCTGCAGCAAGTGTTAAATCTCCCTCAACCTTCTTGAATTTATCTGCGCCAACGTGGCATACCGGACACTCTGCCGGTGGATTCTCTCCCTCATAAACGTATCCACAAACTGTACAAACCCATTTTGCCATAATAATGTTCCTCCTTTTAAAGATAGTAAATAAATGTTTAATTGTGTAAAACTGTCAGGCTTTAGGAAAGCTCATTCTCACAATCAGGACAAAGTCCCGTAAACGAAACTGAGCAGCTCTCAATAGCTAAATCAGTGGATTCCTGCACCTGTGTCATCAGCTCATCGGCGAAGTCCAAATCAATATCCATCACGCGTCCGCAGCCTCTGCATATAAAGTGATAATGAGGTGCTGTGTTGTAGTCGTAATGGTCAGGACCGACTCCTGTCGAAATCTTGATGATCTCACCAATTTCCTCAAGCAAGGAAAGGTTTCTGTAAACAGTTCCAAGACTGATGTTGGGAAATTCTTTTTTGATATTCTGATAGATAGTTTCAGCAGTCGGATGATCGGTCCGGCTCGCCAGAAAGTTGACTATCGACTCTCTTTGACGACTATACTTAATCATGCGAATCTCCTTTCAAATGAAATCAGGAATTGTTACTGATATCAATATACACCATAGTACTATAAATGTCAAGAGAAAAATAAGAATAATTCCTAAAATTAAAATCTCACACATAATATCACTGCCATATTCATAGAATAGTACAAAACGCGCAGGCGGGTAAATAAGCATGAAGAGATTTGTTACATACCTGTATTTATATGATGGCAGAATAAAAGGAAATAATGCAGGCTTTATAAAAGTAGAAATAAACGGAGAAAAAAGTGCATTTCTAGTACAGATAAAAAATCTCGGAAAATACTCCGGAAAAGGAAGAGTGTATCTGATATATGAAGCGGAAGCGGCCATAGAGGCAGGAGAGCTTACGGTAAAAAACGGTGAAGCACGAGAGATATATAATGTAGATACCGAAAACGTAAAGGACAGTGGAAAGACATTTTTGCAGGTGCTCGGTGTAAGGATAGAGCTGGAAAATGCAGATGAAAAATTTCTGGCAAGCTGCTGGACGGATAACACGGAAGCAGTTATAGGAAAACCTATCAAGGTACAAGCAGATTTATCAAATAAGAAAAACCCTGTATCGACTCCTAAGTCTGAACCGGGCTGTCAGAAAGAAATCCATAGTCAAAATGTTGATGACGGTCAGGACAAAATCAAGCGCATAGACATATCAGAGCTTCGCACGCTTCCGGCCAAAAACTGGTACATAGTCAACAACAGCTTTCTTACACACGGTTACGCAAACTATAAGCATCTCGTCATCAAAACGGATACAGATGGCAGACAATATCTCGGAGTGCCGGGCGTGAGCGAGCCGCAGGAGCGCATGTTGGCAGGGATATTCGGCTTCACGGAATTTGAGCCGGCCGCACCGGCAAATGCAGCGGATGTCGATAGCGGAGTGTTCGGATACTGGTTCTGCCAGCTGTAGTTTTTATAAAAGAAAATGTCCTTTCATCTGCACAAAACCACAGAAATTGTGTATAATTAAAGCTAACAAAAGAAAAACTGTGGGAGGTGGCATTACATGAAAAATTATTCAAAGGATCCTGACAGACAGTATCATATCCAGGTCGCAAAGGGAGAGGTCGGCAGATATGTGATCATGCCGGGAGATCCAAAGAGATGTGTTAAAATAGCACAGTACCTCGACAATCCGGTCCTGATAGCTGACAACAGGGAGTTTATCACATATACCGGCACATTAGATGGAGTGAAGGTCAGCGTGACATCGACAGGCATCGGCGGACCATCCGCATCCATTGCGATGGAGGAGTTGTACAGATGCGGGGCAGATACCTTCGTGAGGATCGGAACATGCGGAGGCATGCAGACAGACGTGAAAAGCGGTGATATCGTGATTGCGACAGGCGCATCCGCATGGAGGGTACATCAAAGGAGTATGCGCCGATAGAGTTTCCGGCTGTGGCAGATTTAGAGGTCACAAACGCGCTTGTTGCGGCAGCAAAGCAGAAAAACTTTACACATCACACAGGTGTGGTGCAGTGCAAGGATGCATTTTACGGACAGCACGAGCCTGAAAAAATGCCGGCAGGCTACGAGCTTATCAACAAATGGAATGCATGGAGGATGCTTGGCTGTCTTGCGTCAGAGATGGAGTCTGCCGCGCTTTTTGTCGTTGCGGCAAAGCTTGGAGTCAGGGCAGGCTCATGCTTCCTTGTGGTGGCAAATCAGGAGAGGGAAAAGCTCGGGCTTGAGAATCCTGTGGTACGCGATACGGACATGGCAGTTCAGGTGGCAGTTTCGGCAGTGCGAAACCTCATTCGTGAGGATTGTGCCACAGAATAAGTCAGATATAAATACAGAAACGGAGAAAAGACATTGGATATAAATGAAATTTTAAAACACGTTGACCATACACTTTTATCCCCACAGGCTACATGGGACGAAATCAGGCAGATATGTGATGATGCAGTAAAATATCACACAGCATCAGTCTGCATACCGCCGAGCTATGTAAGTCAGGTAGCAAAGTATCTGGGTGAAAGGGTAAAGGTCTGCACAGTGATAGGCTTCCCTAACGGATATTCGACCACTGCGGTAAAGGCCTTTGAGACAGAGGATGCCCTTGCAAACGGAGCGAAGGAGATAGATATGGTCATCAATATCGGCTGGCTCAAGGATAAAAGGTATGAGCTGATAGAGGATGAAATAAAGAAGCTCAAGTCCATATGCAAGGACAAGGTGCTTAAAGTCATCATAGAGACCTGCTTTCTCACAGATGATGAGAAAATCAGGATGTGCAATATTGTGACGAGCGCAGGGGCAGATTACATCAAGACATCCACAGGCTTTGGCACGGCAGGTGCGACCTTTGACGATATAAAGCTGTTTTCAGAGCATATCGGAGAGGGCGTGAAGATGAAAGCAGCCGGAGGTATTTCTTCACTGGAGGATGCAGAAAGATTTCTTGAGCTTGGCGCTGACAGGCTTGGGACAAGCCGTGTGGTGAAGCTGGTTAAGGCTATGGACTAAATTTTCGTATACAATAAATAACCGGGGAATTATATATGGATAAAAAAACAATTGAAAAACTGATTGATACAGCCCTTGCACAGCTTGATTTTTCATATGCGCCGTACTCAGGCTTCAATGTAGGTGCGGCTCTTTTAGCAAAAAACAAAGCAGTCTACACCGGCTGCAATATAGAAAATGCAGCCTACACACCGACAAACTGTGCGGAAAGGACAGCATTTTTCAAGGCTGTGAGTGAAGGCGTGCGGGATTTTGAGGCAATCTGTATCGTGGGCGGAAAGAACAAAAAAGCGACAGGTTATACAGCGCCATGCGGAGTATGCCGCCAGGTTATGATGGAGTTTTGCAATCCGAAGACATTTAAAATAATACTGGCAATTGACAGGGAAAATTATAGGATTTTTACACTGGAGGATATGCTTCCGCAAGGATTCGGACCTGCGAACCTTGAGTAGAGCGACCTGTAGCTGTACTTTTAATGGGCTGTATAATGGGCTGTAATAGTTGTTGGTTATATGGTCGTGTGAACATTAGCCGCCTAACAGGAAGTGGGAAACCGGAAATGGGGGAAATATGGAGAGAGAAGAGAATATAAGAGACAATATAATAAAACTGCCGAAAATTGAGCTTCACTGCCATCTGGATGGCTCATTAAGCCGTGAGTTTATTGAGAAAAGGCTTGGCAGGACGGTGCAGGAGTCAGAGCTTAGCGTGTCGGATGACTGCACAAGTCTGGCACAGTATCTGGAGAAATTTGACTTGCCGGGGCAGTGCATCCAGGATGAAAAGGGGCTTGAGGGAGCCGCCTATGATGTGCTTAAGGGCATGCACAGGGAAAACGTCGTATACGCGGAAATCCGTTTTGCACCGCTGCTTTCAGAGAATGAGAGCATGAGCTGCGAGCGCGTGATAGAGGCTGCACTTAAGGGACTTGAGAGAGGTAAAAAGGATTTTGGCATAGAATATGGGCTTATTGTGTGCGCCATGAGGCATCACAGCGAGGAACAAAACAGACGCATGCTGCACACCGCAAGGGAATTTTTGGGCGCGGGTGTGTGCGCGGCAGACCTTGCAGGTGCTGAGGTGCCTTACCCTATGTCAGGCTTCATGGAGCTTTTCAAATATGCCAAGCAGCTTGGGCTGCCTTTTACAATCCATGCGGGAGAGTGTGGAAATGCACAGAATATCATAGATGCAGTGGAGGCCGGCGCAGCCAGAATAGGCCATGGAATAGCCATGAGAGGCCACAGAGAACTTGAAAGGCAGCTTTCGGCAAAGGGCATAGGCATCGAGCTTTGTCCGATAAGCAATCTGCAGACAAAGGCTGTGGCATCTACAGACGAATATCCCATCAGGGAGTTTTTGGACGCGGGATTAAAGGTCACAATAAACACGGACAACCGCACCGTAAGCAACACAACTTTATCTAAAGAGCTTGAGTTCATAGAAAAAGCCTATGGCATACGCGAAGAGGAGCTGCCGCTTATGATGAAAAATGCACTGGACGTGGCATTTGCGGATGATGCCGTGAAGGAGCGGATTTTTAGGCAGCTGGTATAGTGCCGTGAGACTTATGGAGATTTAACAGCTCCTAGCTGTGCAAATTTACGGACCGGAAAATGGAGGTATGACACCATGAAGAAATATAACAGAATTTTTGTGATAGTCCTGGATTCTCTGGGAATCGGCGCAATGCCGGACTCGGAAAGGTTTGGAGACATAGATGTAGACACCTTTGGGCATATACTTGAGCGGATGCAGACTATCGACATCCCAAATCTTACAAGGCTTGGAATGCTCAATCTGCACTGTGGCGGTCAGATGCAGCCGGCTGCTGAGCCAATCGGAAGATTTACGCGGCTGGCAGAGGCAAGCAACGGCAAGGACACGATGACAGGCCACTGGGAGATGATGGGCATAAAAACCGAAAAGCCGTTTAAGACCTTCACAGAGCACGGATTTCCACCGGAGCTCATCGCTGAGCTTGAGAAGCAGTGCGGAAAAAAGGTCATAGGCAACAAGAGCGCCAGCGGCACTGAGATAATCGAGGAGCTCGGAGAGGAAGAGATAAAGAACGGTTCGATGATTGTATACACGTCAGCGGATTCGGTGCTTCAGATTTGCGGTAATGAGGAGACATTTGATTTACAGAATCTCTACCGCTGCTGTGAGATAGCCAGAAAAATAACACTCAAGGACGAGTGGAGAGTAGGGCGCGTCATTGCAAGGCCATATGTGGGAAAGAAAAAGGGTGAGTTCGTGCGAACCTCAAACAGGCACGACTATGCGCTTAAGCCTACAGGTCTTACTGCATTAAATGCATTAAAGGACAGTGGACTGGATGTCATTTCAGTCGGCAAAATCAATGATATTTTCTGCGGAGAGGGCATTACAGAGGCATTCCGCTCAAAGAGCTCGGTTCATGGAATGGAGCAGACCATTGATATATGTGAGAAAGATTTTAAAGGGCTGTGCTTTGTGAATCTGGTCGATTTTGACGCACTGTGGGGACACCGCAGAAATGTGACAGGCTACGGAGAGGAAATTGAGAAATTCGACAAAAATCTTGGCATTTTAATGGAAAAACTAAGGAATGATGATCTGCTCATACTGACCGCAGACCACGGAAACGACCCTACCTACAAGGGAACGGACCACACACGCGAGTATGTGCCTTTTATCGCGTATTCGAAGAGCATGAAGGGCGGTGGCGCAATTGAGGAGGAAGCCACCTTTGCGGTGATTGGAGCCACAATTACTGACAACTTCGGCGTAAAAATGCCGGAGGGTACCATCGGACATTCTATTCTTGAAGAGCTTTAATGGGTAATATCTCAGGAATTTTTAAACTTAAACAGAAAATATATGGAGAAAAAAATGAACAGTATATATGAAAAACTCACCACATGCCTTGCAAGTGTGCGTGAAAAAACAGATTTTGTACCCGAGACAGCCATAGTTTTGGGCTCGGGACTTGGAGACTATGCAGAGCAGATTAAGATAGAGACAACCATAGATTACAAGGATATCAAGGGCTTTCCAACATCCACGGTTCCCGGACACAAGGGCAGGTTTGTATTTGGATATGTGGATAGTGTGCCTGTTGTCATCATGCAGGGCAGAGTACATTATTATGAGGGGTATCCGATAGCAGACGTTGTGCTACCGACACGCCTCATGGGAATGATGGGCGCAAAAAAGCTGATACTCACAAATGCGGCAGGCGGCCTCAATACTGATTTTAATCCGGGAGACTTTATGCTGATTTCGGATCATATTGCGACAGCCATACCAAGTCCACTGATCGGAGCCAATATTGATGAGCTGGGCGAGCGTTTTCCGGATATGAGCGAGGTATACAGCCGCAGAATGAGGGAAATCGTAAAAGAAAAGGCAGATAAGCTAGGCATAGAGCTGAGAGAAGGAGTCTACGTACAGCTCACAGGTCCGCAGTATGAGACCCCGGCCGAGGTCAGGATGTGTAAAATCTTCGGAGGAGATGCCGTCGGAATGAGTACAGCCTGTGAGGCACTTGCAGCGCGTCATATGGGGCTTGAGGTTTGCGGAATCTCATGTATCACCAACCTTGCAGCAGGACTATCAGGCAAAGAACTCAATCACAAGGAAGTGCAGGAAACCGCAGACCGCGTGTCAAAGCAGTTTACAGAACTGATCACTGCTGTGGTGAGAGAGGTGTAAATGCTTAGAAACTTGACAATAAATCGTATCATAGCGTATACTTTAGAATCCTAACTGATGGGATGGAGGATTTCAATGTTAAATATATATTTAGGGGATATGGAAAATGCAATTTACCATCCTCCGGTGTATTTTGATAACACATATGAAGATGAATGGATAACGGATGAGCTGTCTGTCAAAATGATAAAAGATATAGATAAATCAGACGTCATTGGACCACATCTGGTACAAAGCCCGATACTGGGACCGATATCCACAAAGGAATTGTCCGGTGGAGTGAAAACCCTTATGCTGATGGCTTTTGATGATAGCGGAAAAATTTTTAACGCTTCAGCGTGTGGTGATAACTGCGCAAAGTGGATATTGAGAATTGCGGGCAAAAAGAATCTGACAATTAATCTGCATCATATAATGGGTTTTGGTAAAGATTTTGAGGCTAAGATACTGAATACGGGAGAAATAGTTCACAGTATGGCTGAATTCATCAGTGTTGCAGGTAAATATGTATAGGAGAAGGTATGAAGGGTAAGCATAAAATTGTTGTGAAAAACAATAGACTTCATTATGAATTTGAAATAAAAAGAAATATCACGATAATAAAAGGGGACAGTGCTACTGGGAAAACAACACTCATAAATATGATCAGACAATTTGCAAACCTTGGTAATGCAAGTGGAATTGAAATCGAATGTGATGCCCCGTGCACAGTTCTTGAGGGAAATCTGTGGCAGATGCTGCTCAAAAATTTATCAGGAAATATCATTTTTATTGATGAAGAAAATCAGTTTATAAGACAGCAAGAGTTTGCTGAACTTGTAAAGGCGTCAGATAATTATTTTGTGATAATAACAAGAGAAAATCTGTACAATCTACCATATAGTGTTGAAGAAATATATGGACTGTATTCTTCAGGAAAGTATCAGAACACAAAGCAAATATATCAGGAGATGTATCATATTTATCCTTTAAATCAGGATCTTTCATGTAAACCTGACAAAATAATTGTTGAAGATACAAATTCTGGATATGAGTATTTCAAGGCAATATCGAAAGAAAAAAATATAGTGTGTGAAAGCGCTGGTGGAAAAACAAAAATATTTGCTATGCTAGAACAACTAAAAGCTGAAACAGAGAGTATTTGTGTAATAGCCGACGGTGCAGCAATTGGCCCGGAAATGGATGTATTATATAAAATATCTGTGGAAAAAGGCAATATAAAGTTATATCTGCCGGAATCATTTGAGTGGATTATACTCAGTTCTGAGTTGCTTGAAGACAAAGAGATTAAGGATATTATGGACAAACCTGAGAATTATATAGAAAGTCAGGAATATTTCAGTTGGGAGCGATTTTTTACAAAGCTGCTTGTGGATAAAACAGCAGGAACATATTTGAAATATCAAAAAGGAAAGCTTAATCCTACATATTTGCATGAGAAGAATAAAAATATAATTTTGAGAAATATAAAAAATAGTATAGATTTTTAAAAAGTATGATAAATTGGCGCAGGAATTGTTCCCTGCGCCAATTGTTATGTTAAATTATAAAGGGGCTTATTTATTAACAAGCCCATAAATATAGTGATTACACCACTGCCCATGCAGTATAAGATAATCATGCAATAGTCCCTCCTGCACGAAGCCGAGCCTATTAAGAAGCTTCATCGAAGGCACATTCCCCGGGTGGACAACCGCCGTTACCTTGTGCATGCGAAGCTCATTAAAGGCAAGCTTGGTGCAGAAGCTGACTGCCTCAGTGGCATACCCCATGTGGTGAAACTCACTGGAAAATTTATAGCCAATTTCACAGCTTCCGTAGAAAGCCGGAGCGATATTATGTATACACACAGTGCCGATAATCTGGCACGGATTTTCTTTCTCAAAAACATAAAATCTGAAAAGCTGTGATTTGACAGCCATACTGTATTCATATCTGAGCACCTTCTGCAGGTGCTTCACAGTATAAAAGTCCGGCACGCGGTCTATTTCATACATTTCAAAAAGCTCTTTATCCCTATTGTAAAAATCCAAAACCTGCGGGGCACAATCAGCGCGCAATACCTTAAGAAGCAGGCGTGGGGTTTCATATTCAAAAAACATATTTTCCTTCTTTCACATTTAGTGTATCATAATAAGTAGATTATAACACATGGAGCAGACAAATATGACACAAGATGAAAAATATATGAAACAGGCAATAAAACAGGCAAAAAAAGCATACGCACTCGATGAAGTGCCTATAGGCTGCGTAATTGTAGCCGGTGACAAAATTATTGCACGCGGTTACAACCGCAGAAATACCGACAAAAATCCGCTCGCTCACGCTGAGCTCTCTGCCATCCGCAAAGCCAGCAAAAAGACCGGAGATTGGCGTCTTGAGGAATGCACTATGTACGTCACCCTCGAGCCTTGCCAGATGTGTGCCGGAGCAATAGTACAGGCACGCATTCCCAGAGTGGTAATAGGTGCCATGAATCCGAAAGCAGGCTGTGCAGGCTCAATCATCAATCTGCTGCAGATGCAGCAGTTCAACCATCAGGTGCAGACAGATATAGGCATCTGCGGTGACGAATGCAGCACTATGCTCTCTACCTTTTTCAAGGAGCTGCGAAAGAAGCACAAGCTTCAAGGACAGTAAAATAAATTGTCGTTAAAACCACAACATAAGGCAGGGAAGTTGCAATAAATCTTGACAAAACCCTGCATTATAGCGTATACTTAAGACTCCGAGCAGCCGGGGTGGTAGCGGTACCTTGAACCAACAATCCGCTATAGTTGGGGTGATGCTTCGTAGAGGGCTTAAGCGGTGGAGCTGCCCTCCATAAGTGGCGTTGACGTCTGGGTCTTGCGCAATGGAAATCTATGAACCGTGTCAGGGTGGGAACACAGCAGCACTAAGTAGAAGCTTTCATGTGACGCGAGGCAGCCTGGAGGGAGTTAACTGTGGAGGTAACGTCTGTTGTGATGGTTCGAAGCGAGGCGCTCGGATTTTTAGCGTATAAACATCGTATGATAGCATAGTTAATCAGCGGAAATTCTATTTCCGGGCTGATTAACTATGTTATCAGACGGTGCAACGGAAACCGAAAGTAAGGAAAATCGAGGCATACAATGATTCAGGACATTGCACCACATACGTGGGACATAACATACAAAAACATACAGCCGGACCCGGACAGCAGGGTCCTTTTTTTTAGCAGGGGACAGCTTCTTGTGCAGCAGGTATCGGACAAGCCTGCTGACGAATCCAATCAGGATATTCATCAGATAAGCTTTCCAAGATATGAGGATATAAAAGCAGAATGTCCCGATGCTAAATATCAGTATCTGTTTACACTTGACGATACTGCATTTTTCAGGGTGGCACTGTCACATGCAGACAAAATGCATATACTGGAAGTAACAGGTGGCAAATTCATAAACCGGCACTATATGCGCAGCGCGGCACCGAAGGAGTACGTGCTTGCCGCGATAACGGGATTTCATCTGGATGGCTGGTATGATAAGAACCATTTCTGCGGCAGATGCGCCAACAGGCTGGTAGAGGACGACGTGGAGCGCATGCTCAGATGTCCGGTCTGTGGCAACATGGTTTACCCGCGCATCAATCCGGCAGTGATAGTGGGAGTTACAAATGGAGATAAGCTGCTTTTGACAAAATACAATGGCAGAGAGTATAAAAAGTACGCACTTGTGGCAGGCTTTAACGAGATAGGTGAGTCGCTTGAGGAGACCGTGCGCCGTGAGGTCATGGAGGAAACGGGACTGCGTGTGAAAAACATCAGATACTACAAATCGCAGCCGTGGGGCTTTACCGACAATATACTTGCGGGATATTTCTGTGAAGTTGACGGAACAGATGAGATTGAGGTTGACATGCAGGAACTTTCGGTGGCAAAATGGGTGTCAAGAGAAGAAATACCTGCATCCCTAGAGGAATTAAGCCTGACAAATGAAATGATTTCTGTTTTTCGGCTTGACAAAGGCGATTTCTGAATGTATAGTAAAACGGTAGGAAATGAAACAGAGGTGCTATAAATGAAAATTTCAACAAAAGGACGTTATGCTCTTCGCCTCATGATGGATCTTGCAGAGAACAACAATGGGTCACCCATAAGCCTGAAGGATGTAGCGAAGAGACAGGATATTTCAGATAAATATCTTGAACAGATTATATCCATTTTAAACAAGGCGGGCTACGTCAGAAGTGTCAGAGGCGCACAGGGCGGCTACATGCTGAAGATGGAACCGCAGAACTACACAGTCGGCATGATTCTTAGACAGACTGAGGGCAGCCTTGCGCCGGTAGCATGTATAGAGGATGACGAGATAGTCTGCGACAGACAGCAGCAATGCGTCACATCTATTGTGTACAAGAAGATCAATGATGCAATCTCAGGTGTGGTTGACAATATCACATTGCAGGATCTGGTAGACTGGCAGAACGAGAAGAATGGAAATTATGTCATATAAAGAAAGAAGGTTATCATAGATGAGCAGATTAATTTATTTGGATAATGCGGCAACCACACAGGTATATCCGGAGGTTGTTGATGCAATGCTTCCTTACTTTACAGAGCATTACGCAATCCATCAGCTATATACAGCTTTGCAGATGAGGCAGAAAGAGCAGTGGATCATGCCAGAGGAGAGGTCGCAGACCTTATCGGAGCAAAGAAGGATGAGATATATTTCACAGGCGGCGGCAGCGAGTCAGACAACTGGCATTAAAGGCCACAGCAGAGGCATATGCCGCAAAAGGAAAGCACATCATCACATCAGCATCGAGCATCATGCAATTCTTCACACAGCACAGTGGCTAGAGAAGCATGGCTTTGAGGTGACATATGTGGGTGTTGATGAGGACGGAAAAATCAAGCTTGATGAGCTGAAGGCAGCCATCAGACCTGACACAATCCTTATCTCAGTTATGGCGGCAAACAACGAGATTGGAACTATCCAGCCGCTTAAGGAGATCGGAGAGATAGCAAAGGAGCATGGCATTTTGTTCCACACAGATGCAGTTCAGGCATTCGGACATATTCCGATTAATGTAGATGATATGCATATCGACATGCTCAGCGCCAGCGGTCACAAGCTCAACGGACCAAAGGGCATCGGCGTGATGTATATCAGAAAGGGCGTAAAAATCCGCTCATTTATCCATGGCGGAGCACAGGAGCGTCAGAGACGTGCGGGAACACACAATGTGCCGGGCATTGTAGGACTCGGCAAGGCAGTAGAGCTTGCAAAGGCCAACATGGCAGAGCGCAGCGCATATGAGACAAAGCTCAGAGACCACCTCATCGAGAGAGTGACAAGCGAGATTCCATATACACGCTTAAATGGACACAGAACAGACAGACTGCCAAACAATGCAAACTTCTGCTTCAGATTTATCGAGGGAGAGTCAATGCTTATCCTGCTTGACCAGGCAGGCATATGCGGCAGCTCAGGTTCAGCCTGCACATCAGGCTCACTCGACCCATCACATGTGCTCCTTGCAATAGGACTGCCACATGAGATAGCACACGGCTCACTGCGTCTTACATTATCAGAGAAGACCACTCTTGAGGATATCGACTATACAGTGGACAAGTTAAAGGAAATCATAGCACGGCTCAGAAGCATGTCACCGTTATACGAGGATTTCGTAAAGAAAAACGGCAAATCTGAGGCATAAATGAAAATTAGGAGGAACTAAGGACATGGCATACAGTGAAAAGGTAATGGACCATTTTAACCATCCAAGAAACGTAGGAGAGATGGAGAATCCAAGTGGTGTCGGCACAGTAGGAAACGCAAAGTGCGGAGACATCATGAGAATGTATCTGGATATAGATGACAACGGCATTATTCAGGAGGCCAAATTCAAGACCTTCGGATGTGGCGCAGCAGTTGCAACAAGCAGTATGGCAACAGAGCTCGTAAAGGGCAAGACAATCCAGGAGGCGCTTGAGGTTACAAACAAGGCAGTTATGGAGGCACTTGACGGACTTCCACCTGTAAAGGTACACTGCTCACTTCTCGCAGAGGAAGCAATCCATGCGGCACTATGGGATTACGCAGAGAAAAACGGTATCAAAATCGAGGGACTTGAGAAGCCTGTAAATGATATCAGCGAGAAGGAAGAGGCGCCTGAGGAAGACTATTAATGAAAAAGAAGGTTGTAGTAGGAATGTCGGGCGGAGTGGATTCGTCAGTAGCGGCATATTTATTAAAGGAACAGGGATACGATGTCATCGGAGTCACAATGCAGATATGGCAGGACGAAGATGTATTTAAGCAGTCTCAGGAAGGCGGCTGCTGCGGTCTTTCAGCTGTAGAGGATGCCAGACGAGTGGCTGCAGTGCTTGATATTCCGTATTATGTGATGAACTTCAAGGCTGATTTCAAGAAATACGTCATAGACTATTTCGTGTCCGAATATGAGCGTGCATACACGCCAAATCCGTGTATTGCCTGCAACCGTTATGTGAAATGGGAGTCGCTACTTCACCGCTCGCTCGAGATAGGAGCAGACTATATAGCAACAGGCCATTATGCCCGCATAGCACAGCTTCCAAACGGCAGATACACCATAGCCAACTCAGTCACAGCGGAAAAGGATCAGACATATGCGCTTTACAATCTGACACAGGAGCAGCTTCGTCGCACGCTGATGCCTGTGGGAGAGTATGAAAAGCCACAAATCCGCCGTATCGCAGAGGAAGCCGGACTGCCTGTGGCGCACAAGAGCGACAGCCAGGACATATGCTTCGTGCCGGATCACGACTATGCCTCATTTATCGAGAATGAGACAGGCAAAACCTATGAGCCGGGAAACTTCGTGGATGAATCGGGCAATATTCTCGGCCGTCATAAGGGCCTCATCCACTATACTATCGGACAGCGCAAGGGGCTTGGAATTACAGCCGCAACGCCTTTATTCGTGAAGGAGTTGCGTCCGGCAACAAATGAGGTCGTAATCAGCACAAATGAGTCACTTTTCTCAGACACCTGTTATATCAGCGATATAAACTATATGGCACAGGAGCACATCACACCGGGCACCCGCAGCATAGGAAAGGTACGCTACTCTCACAGGGGGGCTGACTGTACACTCACACCTATGGAAAACGGCATGATAAAATGCGTATTTGACGAGCACAGCGCGCCATGACACCGGGGCAGGCAGCGGTATTTTATCAGGATGGGCACGTACTGTGCGGTGGAACAATTGAAAAGATGATGGTAAATTAGCAGGACTTTTGAATAGTCGCGAATATATTATAATAATAGAGCAGACAGCATAAATAAAATGCCGTCTGCTCTATTAAATTATAGGGAAGTTTAAACAATTATGGAATGTTTTGAAATAAAAATTTGATAAGCACTATCTTTTTAAGGACTTAAATTGTTATACACTTGGAGATTTAAATACTTAAATCATATTATTTCAAGCAATTCCGGAATATCATGCTTGAGTGTTTCAAAAACCACGTTCAAATCTACATTTCCATAATCGTGGACTATACGATTTCTCAATCCATAGATTGCATTCCATGGAACGTTTCCTCTGTGGAGTTTATATTCATCTGACAATTTTTTTGCATTCTCAGATATTTGAATCATACGAAATAACATGGAATCGAGAAGAACTTCATTTGCATTAAGTTCCTCAATATCAACATTTTTCATATGTGTAACAACAAATTCTAAATCCTGTTTCAACCTTTTAATATAATAAGCATCATTCTTAACATTATCCATATATTTTTACTCCATCTTTTAGTATTTCCTGCGTCAGCTCAAAATTATTTTTCAATTGATTTATATCAAGTACATCAACTTTTTTGTGAAGTGCAGTTCTTATATCCTCCACTAATCCATAGAATTTCAATCCGGTCGAGTCTGTCGAAATTAAAAGGTCAACATCACTGGTTGGTTTTGCCGTACCTTTTGAGTACGAACCAAACAGATAACAGAAATTAACATTATATTTATCAAATACAACAGAACATTTTCTTTTTATATAATCAATATCTACTATACCATTTTCTTCATCAATAGGGTTAATTTCGGATATTTTTTCAATCATATATTTGTACTTTATGCTATCTGCTTTTTTTCATCATTTTCATAAGATTTGTATGAACGCAAAGAAACTCCGAGTATATCCGCAGCTTGATTTTGTGTTAATTTTCTTTCAATTCGTAAAGATTTTAATTCTCCCATGTTTGCACCTCTAAATATAGAGTAGTGCAAATATTGCACTTTGTCAAGCTATGCAGTGCAAAAATTGCACTTTTTTAAAAATTACACGTAACTATTCTACCAATATGATTTTAGACCATTTGGAATCACGAGCTTAATGTGTTATTACAAATAAATATTAAAATGAAACAACATATACTCTTCTTAATCTGCTATTTTTTATAAGATTAGAAGAGTATATTTGCGTTTTGGCTTGTTTTTTGTCAGAAATACCGTTATACTTTACTTAAAGTGCATAAAAAACAGAGATTAAGAAGAGTATAGCAATATAATATATTTTGGGCGGAGGTGCAGGATGCTTGTAGGTAGAGAAAAAGAAGTACATTTATTGCATGATATACAAAATGATGATAGCTCGCATTTTGTGGCAGTATACGGGCGAAGGAGAGTGGGAAAGACCTTTCTGATACGTGAGGCCTTTGGCTATAGATTTGCTTTTCAGCATGCCGGTCTGTCAGAGGGAGGAATGAAGGAGCAGATATATGCGTTTACATCATCTCTCAAGGATGCAGGGTATGAAGTGAAAAAGCAGCCACAAAACTGGCTTGAGGCATTTGAAGCATTAAAGGATGTCATAAGATTGTCGAGTGAAAAGAAGAAAATAATATTTATTGATGAGCTGTCGTGGATGGACACTCAAAAGAGTGATCTTATGGTTGCTTTGGAGAATTTCTGGAATGGATTTGCTTCTGCAAGGAAGGATATAGTCCTTATAGTGTGCGCGTCAGCCACATCATGGATGCTCTCAAAGGTCGTACACAACAAAGGCGGATTGTATAACAGATTGACAGAGCAGATACATCTGCGCACATTCTGCCTCAGGGAGTGTGAAGCGTATGTAAAAGCTGCCGGGCTGGCATTAAACAGAAATCAGATATTGCAGTATTATATGATTTTTGGCGGAGTACCTTACTATTGGGGATTTTTGAAAAAGGGATTAAGCCTTTCGCAGAATATTGATAGTATATTGTTTGAAAAGGATGCGCCCCTGCGCGATGAATTTAAGTATTTATATGCTTCTGTATTCAAAAAACCGGAGAACTATGTAAAAATAATAGAAGCTCTTGGGACTAAAAAGGTTGGAATGACAAGGGAAGAAATCATTACAGCGACCAAAATACCTAATTCGGGAGATCTGACAACGAAGCTCGAAGAGCTTGAAAGCTGTGGATTTATTCGCAAGTACAATGCATTTGGGATGAAAAAGAAAAATGCGATATACCAGTTGATGGATTGCTTTACATTGTTTTATTTCAAATTTTTGAAATCAGAACCAACAGATGAGCATTTCTGGACAAACCAGATTAATACGCCCGCAGTGAATACATGGCTGGGGCTGGCGTTTGAAAGAGTGTGCATGGAGCATGTAGATCAGATTAAGTTTAAACTGGGTATTTCTGGCGTGCTGACAGAGGTAAATTCGTGGTACTGCAAATCAGATCCTGATAATGGCATTTTCGGCTCACAGATTGATATGCTGATTGCCAGAAAAGATCAGGTGATTAATTTGTGCGAGATGAAATATTCGCAGTCAGAGTATACCATAACGGAGAAAGTGGACAGGAGCATTAGGAATAAAATAAGTGATCTGAGAGTGGTTTCCGGTACAAAGTATGCGATATACCCAACACTTATTACAACCTATGGTGTGGTGGAAAACTCGTATTCGCAGGAGCTGCAGTCGGTTGTTACGATGGATGATCTGTTTGCCTGAGATAAAAAATTAAAAACCCCATAAATTCCTGTTGACAGATAGGGATTCATGGGGTATATTTATATCAACAATTAATTCATACAAATACAGTATGAATATAGGAGATTAAAACAAAGCATTAACATTACAATGACATCAAGGAGGACACAGACATGTCGAACATTTATCAGGGAACATTAGGACTTATTGGAAATACACCGCTCGTAGAGCTTACACACGTAGAGAAGGCATACGGACTTGAGGCAAGACTTCTTGCAAAGCTTGAGTACTTCAACCCGGCTGGATCAGTAAAGGACAGAATAGCAAAAGAGATGATTGAGCAGGCAGAGAGAGATGGAAAGCTCAAGCCGGGATCAACAATCATCGAGCCAACATCAGGAAATACAGGAATAGGACTTGCAGCAATCGCAGCAGCAAAGGGATATAAGATTATCATCGTTCTTCCTGAGACAATGTCCATCGAGAGAAGAAACATCATCAAGGCATATGGCGCAGAGCTCGTGCTTTCAGACGGTACAAAGGGTATGAAGGGAGCTATCGCCAAGGCGGAGGAGCTTCATGAGCAGATTCCTGACAGCTTCATTCCGGAGCAGTTTGAGAACCCTGCAAACCCGGAGCACACAGAAAGACAACAGGTCCTGAGATCTGGAACGATACAGACGGACAGGTAGATGCATTCGTAGCCGGAGTTGGAACAGGCGGAACAATCACAGGAACAGGTGAGTACTTAAAGAGCAAGAATCCTGATGTAAAGATTATCGCAGTGGAGCCTGAGACATCAGCAGTGCTTTCAACAGGAAAAGCCGGAGCACACAAGATTCAGGGAATCGGAGCAGGCTTCGTACCAAACACATTAAATACAGAGGTATATGATGAGATTATCCCTGTATCAAATGAGGCATCATTTGAGTACGGAAAGATTATCGCAAAAGAGGAGGGCGTACTTGTAGGTATTTCTTCAGGAGCAGCTCTCTATGCAGCAATCGAGGTAGCCAAGAGACCTGAGTTCAAGGGCAAGACAGTCGTAGCACTTCTTCCTGACAGCGGAGACAGATACTACTCAACAGATCTTTTTAAGGACTAATATATTATCCATTTTAGGCATTTTTATCAAGATATAGCTAATATATTAGCTATAAATATTTTTGGCTATAAAAAAGGAACCCGCGGGTTCCTTTTGCGCCTAATTCGAAAAATGACGTATCTTCAGATGAATGCCCCTCTCATCCGCAATCTGCTGACAGGTTTTAATATCCTCTTCGGGGAGTACATCCACGATAGAAAGCTGTGTATGCTTGATCATGCGGTTGCATTCCTCAGCAAAATCCAGCATAGCTTCATAAGCATTGTCAAAGGTTGGTCTCGTGACCTTATTGTATTCCTCGGCATTTGCAGCATTCAAGCTGATGGAAAACGAATCAATATACTCAGCAAGCTCCGGCACGATATCCCTTCCGTGATAGAGATTGCCTAGTCCGTTAGTATTTACGCGGATAGGAAGCTTATACTTTTCCTTCACATATTTAGCTGTTTTCTCAAGGATATCCAGCGCGCAGGTTGGCTCACCATATCCACAGAAGACGAATTCCTCATAGCCTGTAAATCAATGCATCGATTGCGGCGATTATCTCATCATATGTTGGGTCCACCGTATGCCACAGTGATGTCGCATCACCTATAGCGTCCTTCTGAGAGCGTATACAGAATGTACAAGCGCAGTCGCATTTATTTGTGATATTTGCATAAACTTCGTTCTTGTATGTATAGATTATATCAGCCATTATTTAGTATCCTCCAATGTGAAAAAGCTTCTCTTTTCTGCAAAGGGTGATAAGAATCACATAAACATCATATCAGCTCCCGCAAAAACTTCTCGAAATTCACTCCGTCATTCGGTGCGGTGTCATCATTCATGGTATCTGCGATGCTGTCATACAGGAATTTTCCGGCGCGTTCTGCAGCTCCTCTGTGGAAAAACCGTTCAGCCTGCTTCCGCATATAACAGAGGCAAACAGATCCCCGGTGCCGGAAAAGCTCACGTCGAAAAAGTGTGATCTGTGGGTTGTGGTGCCGTTTGAGGTAGTCACGAGATTGTAGATAAAGGGTGACTTATCATCCCTGCATTTGATACCGGTGATGATTACATCCTGGTTTTTGCCGGACAGGTCTCGCAGCTTCTCGCTTATCTCTGCCGCAAGTGGCAGGAGTACATCCTTTCTCGTGTCACTGTAAATCTTTTCGATATCATAGTCTGCCAAAAGGCATGCCTCGGTCAGATTTGGCGTGATGACATCGGCCTTTCTGGAAAGAGCCTTCATGCCATCCAAAAGAGCGGCTGAGTATATGCCGTAGGTTCTGCCGTCATCGCCCATCACAGGGTCCACGAGCAGCATCGTGTTTTCCTCATAAAATACATCTAAAAAATCCATAAAAAGTTCAATCTGTTTTGAGCCTGTCATGAAACCGCTGTAAATGCCGTCAAAATGGGCATTATTTTTCTGCCAGTTGTCGATGTAGTCCTTAATCATGGCTGTCAGGTCTGTGCATTTATGATATTCATATCCTGTCTGGTTTGTCAGCACTGCTGATGCCATGGGACAGCACTGTACGCCCTGCGCGGACAGTACCGGAATTGCGGCGGTCAGAGAGCATTTTCCAAAGCCGGACAAATCGTTAAAAACGGCTGCTTTCTTCATATATCCTCCAAATTTTTTTGCTTGATTTTCTCATACAAAATATAGGATAAGTATACATGCGTCTGACCGTATTTCTATGACCAGAAAGATAAAAAAATAAATGCCAGATAAAATGTTTTTGAAAAAGAACGCTGTCTGTGATATTATAGATGTGTATGTAAATACGGAGGTAAAAGCATGTTTCAAAAGAAACAGATTATATATAGTGAAACACTTGGCGTATGCGTGGTTGACAACATAGTATCGCTTGCGGCATCTAAGAGAGAAAAGGCGGTGCCATACTATGTGCTCAAGCCTGTGTTTGAGGACAAGGTGTCATATATACCGGTAGAGCATCACCGGGTGGTACTGCGTGATATGTTCACCGGAGAAGAAGCTTTAAAGCTTAAGGAAACTGAGCAGTATGAGAAGGATAAGCACCTTAGGCAGGCAGTTGACTATGTACTGGACAAGGTGGCTATAAAATAAAATTACAACAAGGAGGACAGGATCACATGGGACAGCAGCATGCAATACACAAATTTGTGCTGGGAACCAAGGACTTCGATGATAAGCAGTCAGAGTTCATGTACGATAAAGGCTGGTACAGCATCACGGATATAGTAGGTGAGGAGAAAAATATCATCTACAAGTCAAGAAATGCCCAGGAGGCATATCTTAAGTGGAATATCTATATCGGCAGGAAAAAGGAACGCCTCACACCTGAGGAGAGGAAGAGGCAGCGTGAAGAGCGCTATGAGAAAAAGAGAGAACAAAACAGAGAGTACCACAGGATATAGGAGAGCATTATGGGCATTTTCAACATAGACAACAAATTTTTCAGAGCATTAAACAAACTGGTAGATATGGTTATTTTGAGCTTTTGCTGGGTCATATCATGCATACCTGTTTTTACAATAGGAGCGGCATCCACAGCACTTTACGATACATCGCGCCGTGTCATTCATCACGATGAGGGCTATGTGTGGAGAGGCTACTGGCATGCGTTTAAGGTAAATTTCAAGCAGGCCACCAAGGCATGGCTGGTACAGCTTATAATACTTATCGTGCTTTTGGGAGATATTTATATTACATGGTCAGGTCTTAAGACAGGCAATCAGTGGGGAACCTTCTCCATCGTGTTCATCATAATGGCACTTATCGCCGCAGCCTGGGCCATATACACATCAGCGTATATTTCACGATTTGAGCAGGTCACAAAGATAACCCTTAAGAATACAATGCTCATTCTTATCGCCAACCTGCCGTGGACATTACTGGTCATAGTGATACTTGTGGTATCACTTATACTTGTATGGATTCTTATTCCACTCATTTTCATACTTCCTGTCGGCGCAGCACTCACCTATGAGTTTATTTTTGAGCGTATTTTCAGAAAGCTCATGCCTGAGGAGGACAGGCTCCGCGAGGAGGAGAAGGATAAGGAGTACAGGGATTAGCATAATAAAAGACAATCATAATAATGCATAAGGAGGAAGCAGCAATGAAGAAAATTGGAATGCTTACCAGCGGAGGAGACTGCCAGGCACTTAATGCAGCCATGAGAGGTGTGGTAAAGGCGCTGGCACACAATGTCGACGAGCTTGAGATTTACGGCTTTGAGAACGGATACAAGGGACTCATATATGAGAACTACAGAATACTCACATCAAAGGATTTTTCGGGCATCCTGACAAAGGGTGGCACAATACTCGGCTCATCAAGACAGCCTTTTAAGCTTATGAGAGTGCCGGATGAGAACGGACTGGACAAGGTCGCAGCCATGAAAAATACATACAAGAAGCTTGGTCTTGACTGCATCGTTATCCTGGGCGGAAACGGCACACAAAAGACAGCCAATCTTCTCAGGGAAGAGGGACTTAATGTCATTCATCTGCCAAAGACAATCGACAATGATATCTACGGCACAGATGTGACCTTTGGCTTCCAGAGCGCGATCAATATAGCTACAGATGCAATCGACTGCATCCACACCACAGCAGCATCCCACAACCGTGTATTCATCGTTGAGGTTATGGGCCACAAGGTAGGCTGGCTCACACTGTATGCAGGTGTTGCGGGCGGTGCGGACATCATTCTGCTTCCTGAGATACCATACGATATTGACAAGGTCGTAGATGCCATCCACAAGAGAACAAAGGAGGGCAAGGGCTTTACCATTCTTGCAGTAGCAGAGGGAGCCATCTCCAAGGAGGATGCAGCCCTTTCCAAAAAGGAATACAAGAAGAAGCTTGCAAAGAGCAAATACCCGTCAGTATCATACGAGGTTGCAGACCGCATCAGCGAAAGACTCGGTCTTGAGGTCAGAGTGGCAGTGCCGGGACATACACAGCGAGGCGGCAGCCCATGCCCTTACGACAGAGTACTTTGTACACGTCTTGGCTCAGCAGCAGCAAAGGCCATCATGGATGAGGATTACGGCTGCATGATAGCCATGGTAAACGGACAGACAAAGAAGGTTCCGCTTGCCGACGTAGCAGGAAAGCTTAAGACTGTAGATCCAAAGAGTCAGATGATCAAGGAAGCAAAGCGCACCGGCATCTGCTTCGGAGATTAAGCAGCAATATTAGATATAAGGAAGGTGAAAAGGCGTGTCTTATCAGGCCCTATACCGTAAGTTCCGTCCACAGGAGTTCGAGGACGTAAAGGGACAGGAACACATTGTAACAACACTGAAAAATCAGATAAAAGCTGACAGAATAGGGCATGCCTATTTATTTTGCGGTACGAGAGGTACAGGAAAGACCACTGTGGCCAAGATATTTGCAAAGGCAGTCAACTGTGAGCACCCTGTAGACGGAAGCCCGTGTGGCGAATGCCCGTCGTGCAGGGCAATCACTGAGGGCTCATCCATGAATGTCATAGAGATAGATGCAGCGTCAAACAACGGCGTGGACAATATCAGACAGATTCGTGAGGAGGTCACATACCGCCCGACAGAGGGCAGGTACAAGGTCTATATCATCGACGAGGTTCACATGCTTTCGGCAGGAGCCTTCAATGCACTTTTAAAAACACTTGAGGAGCCGCCAAGCTACGTTATATTTATACTGGCGACTACTGAGCACACAAGATACCGATTACTATCCTGTCCAGATGCCAGCGCTATGATTTCCACAGGATTTCCATAGATACGATTGCATCCAGACTCAGCGATTTGATGGAGCAGGAGCAGGTGGAGGTCGAGGAGCGTGCCATAAGGTACGTGGCCAAGGCAGGAGACGGCTCCATGAGAGATGCGTTAAGTCTCCTTGACCAGTGCATTGCTTTCCATCTGGGTGAGAAGCTCACCTATGAAAATGTGCTCGAGGTGCTTGGAGCGGTGGACACAGAGGTGTTTTCAAGGCTCTTAAGGCGCATACTCGACGAGGATGTGACAGGTGCCATCCGCATACTGGGCGAGCTCATAGATGAGGGCAGGGAGCTGTCACAGCTTGTCAATGATTTCACATGGTATATGAGGAATCTTTTGCTTTTACAGAGCTCCGACGATATGGAGGAGGTGCTCGACATCTCAAAGGACAATCTTGAGGCGCTTAAGGAAGAGGCAGCGCTTGTAAAGCCGGAGACACTCATCAGGTATATCAGGGTATTTTCCGAGCTGTCCAGCCAGGTAAAGTTTGCATCTCAAAAGCGTATTATGGTCGAGATAGCCATAATAAAGCTGTGCAGGCCGCAGATGGAAAAGAGCTATGATTCGGTGCTTGACCGTATAAACAGCATAGAGAAAAAGCTTGAAAAGGGTATACCTGTAGCGGCACAGGCTGCGCAGACACAGGTTGTGCAGCAGGCAGCAGCAAGTGAGCCCATAGTGAAAAAGGAGCTTCCCAAAGCAATACCACAGGATATCTCAGAGCTCATGAAGCACTGGAAATCCATACTTTCGGAGATGGGAGCAACCTCAAAGGTTTATCTGAACAAGGCTGTGACATCGCTGGGCAATTCCTCTGACCTGATTTTAATGTTTGATGATGAGAATGCATATGAGTATCTTTCTGAAAACCGAGCAGGCTGTATGGATACGCTGGCTTCGCTTATAGAAAAGCGCATAGGCAAAAAAGTCGAGGTGACGGTCAAGAAAAATAATTCCGCAGTCAGCGCAAAGGAAGCGGTTGTGGACTTGACAGATATGATAAATTTTGATATAGAGGAAGAAAACTAAGTTATAAACAGGGCTGGGATTAGCCCATCAAAAACAAGGAGGACGCCAGAATGGCAAGAAGAGGTGGATTCCCTGGAGGAATGCCGGGAAACATGAACAATCTTATGAAACAGGCGCAGAAGATGCAGCGTCAGATGGAGGAGGCTCAGAAGCAGCTTGAGGATGCTGAGGTTACAGCAAAGGCAGGCGGCGGAGCAGTCGAAGTCACTGTTTCTGGAAAAAAGGAAATCACAAAGGTCAAATTATCTGAGGAGGTAGTGGATCCTGACGATATCGAGATGCTCGAGGATCTCATCATGCAGCAACCAATGAGGCGCTTCGCCAGATTGATGAGCAGTCGCAGGCATCTATGTCCAAAATCACAGGTGGCCTGGGTGGCGGTCTGTTTTAATGGATTTTTACAGCAGTGAGATATCAAAACTAATAGAGGAGCTGTCACAGCTTCCGGGAATCGGAGCCAAGACAGCGCAGAGACTGGCATTTCATATCATAAATATGCCAAAGGAGCAGGCAAAATCGCTCTCTGACGCCATAATCGATGCGAAGGAGCATGTCAGATACTGCAAATGCTGCTATACACTCACAGATGACGAGCTATGCCCCATCTGCAAGGATGCGGCAAGAGACCACAAGACCATCATGGTTGTTGAGAATACGAGGGATCTTGTGGCATACGAAAAGACCGGTAAATATGAGGGCGTGTATCATGTGCTGGGTGGCGCAATTTCACCCATGCTTGGCATAGGTCCGGCGGATATTCGTCTTAAGGAGCTCATGGTTCGCCTTGAAAAAGACGTAGACGAGGTCATTATAGCGACCAATTCAAGCTGGAGGGCGAGACTACGGCCATGTATATCAGCAAGCTCATCAAGCCTACCGGCATCAAAGTGACACGAATCGCGAGCGGAGTTCCCGTAGGAGGCGATTTGGAATATATTGACGAGGTGACCCTGCTTAGGGCGCTTCAGGGAAGAACAGAGATATAAATGATAGAAGGAGACATCATGAACAATCTTGAACTTGAGAAGATGGCGAATGAAATTCGCAAGGACATTGTGACAGCAGTTCACAGTGCCAAATCCGGACATCCGGGTGGATCACTTTCATCAGCAGATATTTTTACATATCTGTATTTTGAGGAGATGAATGTAGACCCTGCCAATCCTAAATGGGAGGACAGGGACCGTTTCGTGCTCTCAAAGGGACACGTAGCACCGGACTTTACTCTACACTCGCAGAGAGGGGATATTTTCCAAAGGAGGATTTAAAGACACTCCGTCATACAGGTTCATATCTGCAGGGACATCCTGATATGAAGCATATCCCTGGTATTGATATGTCAAGCGGCTCGCTCGGACAGGGTGTATCTGCCGCAGTAGGAATGGCTGCAGCAGGAAAATATGACAAGAAGGATTACCGTGTATACACACTCACAGGAGATGGCGAGATTCAGGAGGGACAGATCTGGGAGGCAGCCATGTGGGCAGGCCACCGCAAGCTCGACAACCTCGTAGTCATAGTTGACAACAACAATCTCCAGATAGACGGTTCTGTTGAGGATGTATGCTCACCATACCCGATCGACAAGAAGTTTGAGGCATTCAATTTCCACGTAATCAATATCGATGGTAACGATTTTGACCAGATCAGGGCAGCCTTCAAGGAAGCCCGTGAGACAAAGGGCATGCCTACAGCCATTATCGCAAAGACTGTAAAGGGCAAGGGTGTATCATTCATGGAAAATGCCGCAGGATGGCATGGAAAGGCTCCAAATGATGAGGAGTATGAAATCGCAATGGCAGACTTAGAGAAGGCAGGTGAAGCATTATGTCAGAAGTAAAGAAAATCGCTACAAGAGATAGCTACGGAAACGCACTCGTAGAGCTTGGAAAAGCACACGATGACCTTATTGTACTCGATGCTGACCTGGCAGGTGCCACAAAGACCTGTATCTTCAAGAAAGAGTTTCCTGAGCGTCACTGGGACTGTGGAATCGCAGAGTGCAATATGACAGGTATCGCAGCAGGACTTGCCACATGCGGCAAGGTGCCTTTTATCAGCTCATTTGCCATGTTTGCAGCAGGCAGAAACTATGAGCAGGTAAGAAACTCAATCGGATATCCTCATCTCAATGTCAAGATAGGTGCCACACATGCAGGAATCTCTGTAGGTGAGGATGGAGCTACACATCAGTGCCTCGAGGACCTTTCACTCATGAGAGAATCCCGGGTATGGTTGTAATAAACCCATCAGACGATGTGGAGGCAAGAGCCGCGGTAAAGGCAGCATACGACCATGTGGGCCCTGTATACCTTAGATTCGGCAGACTTGCAGTGCCTGTAATCAATGACACACCGGATTACAAGTTTGAAATCGGAAAGGGTATCGTACTCAAGGAAGGCAAGGATGTAGCTATATTTGCAACAGGACTTGAGGTATCAGAGACACTTGAGGCAGCAAAAATGCTCGCAGCAGACGGCATAGATGCTGAGGTTATCAATATCCATACAATCAAGCCAATCGACAGAGAGCTGATTGTTAAATCTGTATCAAAGACAGGCAAGGCAGTCACAGTAGAGGAGCACTCTATCAATGGAGGACTTGGAAGTGCTGTGGCAGAGGTACTCTGTGAGGAGCAGCCTGCAAAGCTTCTGCGTATCGGTGTAGAGGACCGCTTCGGCGAGTCAGGACCGGCAGTGGAGCTTATCCACAAGTATGGACTGGATGCAGAGGGCATCTACAACAAAGTAAAGAATTATATGAAGTAGTGGGTTTTATGTGCTTCGCACTTGGAGGCTGTGTTCACCGGTGCAGCGTACAGTATATTCCTCAGAAAAATATGAAGTCAGCCGCAGGATTTCGCGTGGATAGCGTGTGGAATGAGTTTAGTTATTCTTGCTATTTTACATAATGGAATCCTGCGGCAGTTCATATTGTTTTCTTCAGAATATACTGTACGCTTTCCGGCGGATTATAGGGTGTCGAGTGCGAAGCAATTGACTGCTTCATATGGGAAAAGTCGGGCGCATGGGTTCATGCGTCCTTTTTTTCGTTGGGGATTAACTGCAAAACACCTTTATAATCGCATAATATTGCATAAATTTACAATATGCAAGTGCTATGCTGACCGAAAAAGGAGGCTGGCATGATAGATATTGTGACGAACAACGTCAAGCAGATTGGCACACCGGCGGATGAGGGCCGGGTTTACATATCAGAGAAAGCGTACAAGCGCATAAAGACAGAGGGCTTTAAGGATAAAGAGGTTTTTGTACTCATGGGGCATACGGAGAGCAGCGGAGGCAGGTATGCCACATTTGTGGAGGCGGCGATTGCAGTATATGATATGGAGTTTGACAAAAATGCGCCTCTTTGGACCAACAAGGTATGGAGCAGAGTGTTTGCGGAGATAAAGAAAAGCTACGAAGAGCTGATTATCGTCGGATGGGCATTCAGGCAGGAGGATTTTCCGGCTGAGCCAACACCCATGCTTGAAAATATACACAGGGAGCACTTTGGCGGCGCTCATCAGCTTATGTTCCTTTTGAACAGGACCGAGCAGGAAGAAAACTTCTTTATCAAAAAGAATAATCATCTGAAGAAAAAGACAGGCTTTTTGTATATTACCGCATGAATGAGCATTGTGATAGTGCTGACAGCTATAATGAAACTGACACCTGCAATAAAACCTGCAGCTATAGTAATGCAAACAACAATAATAAAATAGACAGTTATAGTAATGACGATGACAATAATAAAAGCAGCAGCCGGTATGAGGACACTGACACAGTGGTCAAAAGCAGCTACAGCCGGATACATAGAAGCGCTCCGGCAGACGACAGAATCAATGTGTCGTTTCCTGAGGAATTTGGCAGCATATCGAAAGAACGCGGCCGGTACAGAAAAGCCATGGAGGCAGGAAAAGAACCGCGCAAGGGTTCGTTTGCATCTGTAGTGATGATTGCAGCGATAGCAGTGCTTATAGTGCTTATCGGGCTTAAAGCCGGCGCTGGAATGAGCGGCACAATAGACAAAAAGGAGACACTTCCGGCCATGTCAACAGAAGAAGATTTAATTCCTGTGGAAAAAATATCCGGTGAATGGTATACTGACAAGTGACAAATATTTTGGAAGTAGACAAAAGGATAAGATTATGGCACAGAAATCAGACTTTAAAACTGTCGAGACCGATTTGGACGAGCTCGAGGAGAAAATACGAAAGCATAGAAGAAAAATAGCAAAAAGAATAATAATAGTCGTGGCAGCGGTCGTGGCTTTATTTCTTATAGTATGGTTGTGGATGGCGCTGCGCACCTACAAGTCATTTGACGTCAAAAACAGCGTGGAGCAGAAGGACAAGAGTGCGGTGTCGTTCGTGGATTTTTGCGGAGCGGTAGTGGAGTACAGCAATGATGGTGTATTGTATACAGACTCAGACGGAAACCGTATATGGAATCAGGCATTTGAGATGTCATCGCCACAGGTAGTCACATGCGAAAGCTTTATGACTATCTATGACAGGGGTGGAACAGACCTCTATATCATGGACAAGAAGGGAGTAAAAAAAGAAATAGGAACATCGTGGCCTATTATAAAAGCCTGCATAGCAAGCCAGGGCACAGTGGCAGTCCTTGTCAGTGAGAATGAAAATTATTATGTAAAGCTGTATGATGTAAACGGAAAAGAGCTGGCAAGTGGTGAGTTTTTCGGGGAACAGAAGAACATACCTGTTGATATAGCTCTTTCATATGATGCTAAAAAACTGGCTGTAGATATGATAGATGTCTCCGGAGGAAAGACGGACAGCGTTATATCCTTTTACAATTTTGGATCAGTAGGACAAAATGAGATAGACAACAATGTCGGCACCTACAAGTATGAGAATCAGCTCATACCTGAAATAGCATATGTTTCCGACAGCAGGATGATAGCAGTTTCAGATCAGAATATTATGGTATTTGACGGAAGCCAGAAGCCAAAGCTCAAGCAGACTATTAAGCTGGAAAAGCTGATAGACAGCGTATTTTACAATAATAAATATATAGGAGTAGCATACTCCAACAATGATAAAAAATGCACCAGTCATATCAAGCTTTATGATTTTAACGGTAAGATGCTTATGGAAAACGACACAGCTATTGCCTACAATAGTATAGAGTTTGACAGCAATAACGAGGTGTGCGTAACAGGAGACACAGCCTGTGAGATATACACCATACACGGAGTTAAGAAATTCTATCATACATTTGACAACAAGCTGTACAAGGTGATGTATAAATCAGGTATGAATAACTATATCTTCATCTATGACGGCGCAATGGACGAGGTGAGACTGAAATGAATTGGCTGTTAATTGCGGTAATATGTATTATTGCGTGGAATGTGGTGAGAGGATACACAAGAGGTGTGCTTCGCATGGTATATTCACTTGCAGCCTGTATACTGATGCTCACAGCGTCAACCATGGCAGCCCCATATGTCAGGGATAATATATTATCGCAGACAGGGATAGAGTCTGTCATATGCAGTAATATCGAAAAACAAATAGCTGCACAGGGACAGAAAGCCACGGGTGATTTTGATATGGTAAACATATTGTTGCAGAAATCCGGGGCATACGACTCAATATCCATGCAGCTTACCAATGCCATCATGACAGGACTATCATTTTTTATAGTAATCTTTTGGCTTGGAATAGTGGAGTACTTTGTCCGCAGACTAATACGAAAAATAGAAAGAGTGCCGGTTATAAGTACTGTAAACAGGGTTGCCGGCTTTGGCGTAGGTTTTATAAAAGGAATAGTTATAGTATGGCTGCTCCTTGCGCTCATATCATTGTTAGCCACATCAGAAGCAGGACAGACAATGACACTATATATAAATGATTCCCTGATGCTTAAGTATCTGTATGAAAACAACCCGGTCATAAAGATGATAGAAAATATACTGTAGCTTAAACCGGTGTAATAATGCATAAAAGAAAAAAGTACATAAGCAATAAATAGTATGTGGATAAGTATGTAAATACAATATATAGTTGATGTAAAAACAATGAGAAAAAAATATATATAAAAAATAAAAATGTGTTGACTTATGCGACACAGAATGATAT
>ENA-OQCX01000122-OQCX01000122.1-human-gut-metagenome-genome-assembly--contig:-NODE-122-length-40282-cov-3.862408_pt1 | contig 40282 bp, 39 predicted proteins | sample MGYA00242762_ERZ504587 | MGnify/ENA primary metagenome ERZ504587 (study PRJEB26092, sample SAMD00036337) | human gut metagenome | host: Homo sapiens | study: EMG produced TPA metagenomics assembly of...
CTGACAATTGCCGTACTCGGAATTATGATGTGCATTATCATCTATAAAAAGGTTGATTTGAAGAACCTTGAAACTTTTCTTCTGACAACAGCGTGGACTGTGTTCACCTGTATCATGTTCCTTTCGTCAATGCACGAAGCTACGGTTATCTGCTTGACATTATTTTAATTGTCTACGCGGCGGTAAGTGCAAAACATTTGTGGATTCCGATTGTGTCAACGCTTATAAGCCTGAGAGGCTATTGCTACTATCTGTTCTCCTACGAGCTTATTAGCCTTAAATTTACGGCAATCATCTACACCGCACTTTATGTTTATATAACATTCTTGCTCGTAAAAATAATTTTCAAAATTAAATCCTCTGATAAATTGCCAAAAGAGTCGATTTTAAATTGACATTTTTAATATTTAACAGACTAAACAAAATCCGAAACCCTTTGAAATAGGTTTCGGATTTTGCTTTTTGTATGATTATAAAATAAATTACTTCTTGCTTTCAAGCCACATATCAAGGGCTTTTTCGTAGACATCAATGCTTGTGATTCCGAGATTCATAATGAATGTGTGATACTCCTTTGCGTCAAAGCTTGAGCCAAGCTCGCTTTCGGCTGTTTCACGCATATCAATCATCTTGAGGTAGCCTACGGTATAGGGGAGAAAATAACCCGGATTTGAACGGGCAAGGTCATACGCCTCTTTTGTTGCGGCTGTAACGCTCTCGCTGTCAGCCGAACCGAGTGCCGTTGACATATACTCCTTGACTTTATCGTAATCCCAGCCGTTGTAGTTAACACCGACATCGACCATGGAATAGAGAATATAGCCGAGAATATCATTTGCGTAGATAAGCTTCTTAATGCCATCGCTTGTATCAAGGTAATCAAGCGTACATTTCGAGGCATACTGCGCCCAACCCTCGGTTGCGCCGATAAAGCTTAAAATCTTGCGTACATTCGGGATATCCTTGTTTGCATTTGATGCGGTAAACTGATAAAGATGACCGGGATAGCCTTCGTGGGCAAGGGTTGTGTACATCTGAGTCATACCCTTATTTGCAAAGTCGGGGTTGATTTTGATGATATTAACGCTTGTATCGTCAATTCGTCCCTGAACATAGTACGCTCCCACATTGTCGCTCTTTGCGGAATCGCTCATATAATCTGCCGTGTAAGAGGTTGTAACGGGAGTCGGAAAGTCCTCCTCGATATTCTCAATCAAAAATTCAAGCACCTCATCGGCGTCCTTAAAGTCGGGACTGTAGTCCTGAAATTTGCTCAAGTCATCCTGTGAAACATTGCTCATGCTCATTCCAACCTTTGTAAAGCTGTTTGTAAGGTATGATTTAAGCTCCTCGGGAGTCATACTGCTGCTTGTTTTGTCTTTGACAATTGCCGAATAATACTTTTTGCCGATTTTGCCGTAACCGCAAAGACCTTCTTCGTTTTTGCCTGATTTTTTGAGACTTTCAAGTGCTGAATTTGCTGATTTCAAAGCAGGAATGTAGTATTCTTCAAAATACTTTTTATTGGTTTCGACAACAGTCTTTTTCTCGGAATCGCTAAGACCGAGTGACTTTATTCTCGACTCAAACTCGTCAACAAGCACGGACTTGTCATTCTTAATATGCTTTTCGCACTCGTCAATTGACTGCTGTGCAATATCTTCAGCCATAAAATAACCGTCCTCAGCCTGTTTCCTTGTGAACTCAATGCACTCGTCCATATAGCGTTTTGTGTCCTTCAAAACAGCAAGGTAAAGGTCGGTATCATCCTTTTCATAGAAAGTAAACTCGGACAGGGTGGTAAAGAGGTTTGCAACAATTCCCGACTGCGGTGCAAATATACTCTGCAATTCTGTTGTACCCTCATATGAAAGCTGAATTTCAAAGTAGCTTTCAAGGGTGTCATATGTCTGCTTTTGCGAAGAAGTAAGTCCCGAACGGTCAAACTCCTCCAAATCCGTTTTTGCCTCTTTCAGTTCATCAAAGGATTCTTTTGTATCTTTATCGGACACATGACCGAGGGTATAGTCCTCCTCGTCATATTTCAGACCGTAGTCCGACGGATTTGAAATGTCAAAATGTGCGGTAAGAGCGTCATCCTCAAGTTCTTCCGAAAACAAATCGTCACAATATTTATCAAACTGAATTTGTGCATCCGTTTTGGTTGGTTCTGTGTCAGAGTCAAAGTCACAGGCACAAACAGAAAATGCCATAACGGCACACAACATAACAGCAAGCGTACCCTTGAGTGACTTTTTATTTATAATTTTCTTCATTTTGTCCTCCGTAAAGATTGTTGTTTACCAAAGTATAACATATTATCGTGCTGTTATTCAATGATTATTTTTAATTTTACCCTTTTCCGCAGTAACCGTAGCAACGCTCAACAGGCATTGCCGTTCTTTTTCAACAATTGTTGAAAACTATGTGGAAAATGTGTATAATAATCAACCCTGCTCAATTGTATTTTTGTAAATTGTAACCATTTGTAATTATTTGTAATTTTCTCTGTAGGGGCGTTCATTGGACGCCCGCCTTGATGAAATATTATGTCCATACACATATGTTTTGATATAACATAAATTGTGTATTCAAATTTGCACGAATTGGGAACGGCGGCTCGCCGTAATTTTCAATTTATAAATGCTTTATCGCTTCGCTTAAATCCGTACACAAAAAATCTATCATCGGTTTAATTTCGTCTGTGGGTTCGAGCAAATCGGGTACCATAACCGTGGTCATACCTGCGGCATGTGCAGATTTTATGCCGTTAATGCTGTCCTCAAACGCAACGCAGTCCACCGGCTCAAGTCCGAGCTTCTTTGCGGCAATCAGAAAAACTTCGGGATCGGGCTTGCCGTTTTTAACATCATCACCGCACACGAATGCGTCAAATTTATCATAGAGATTGATTTTCTTCATAATCTTCAAAGCCGTTTGTGACGAGGTTGAAGTTGCAAGCGAAATTTTACAACCGACTGATTTTAAATAATCAAAAATTTCTACAAGCCCTTTTTTACAGGCACACCGTTCTTTTCGATACGCTTAAAATAGCGGATTCTCGACTCCGCCTTGTAAGCAGGATAGTCAAAATCATCGCCGTAAACCGACTTGTAATATTCGCAGGAATCCTCACGGCGAAGTCCGATTGTCTTTTTGAAAATGTCGAGATTAAACTTTTTGCCGTCCTCATCAAGCATTTCCTGCCAGATTGAATAAACAAGCCTTTCGCTGTCAATCATAAGCCCGTCCATATCAAAAACTGCGCCCTTAAACATAAAACCGCCCCTTTTTCGCTTTTAAGTCTGTATATAATAGCATATTTTACAAAAAAAGACAAATCGGTTGTAATTGCGACAAAGTTATGATACAATCGTTTTAATGGTCTGTGAAAAATATAAATTTGAGGGTAAGGAAGTTTTATGGCAACATCAATTTATGCAAAACCTATCAAAGCAAAAACGATTCTGAAATTCACTTTGCCAACCGTTCTTATGATGGTTTTTATGTCACTTTACACGGTTGTTGACGGAATCGTTGTTGCGAACTGTGTCGGAAGTAACGCATTGTCTGCAATCAATATTGTATATCCGTTCACGCTCGTATTTATGGCTGTGGGCTTAATGTTTTCAACAGGCTCAAATGCTATAATCGCAAAGAAAATGGGAGAAGGCAAACAGGAGGAAGCAAACCGACTTATGTCCGGTGTTGCAATCACGGCAACGGTCATTTCTGTTATCATTGCTGTGCTGTTCACAATTTTTGCCGAACCTATGTACATGATGTTCGGTTCAAACGAAAAAATTCTCCCCTACTGCATTGACTACGGCAGCGTTATGATTCCGTACGGCTTTGTAATGTGCTGGCAGATGCTCAACCAATCGTACCTTGTAACAGCAGACAAGCCACATATCATGCTTGTTTTCTCGATACTGTCGGGTTGCACAAACATTGTGCTTGACATTCTTTTTATGGCAGTGTGGGATTTTGGAATAATCGGTGCAGGACTCGGCACAATCATCGGAATGGCTGTGGGTGCAATTCCGCTTTTGCTCTTTTTCAACAAAAAGCAGACTCTGCACTTTGGCAAGCCTGAATTCAAGGTACGTGAAATCCTCTTTGCAATGGCAAACGGCTCGTCAGAGGCTGTGACAAATCTTTCAACAGCCGTGACAACAGCGCTGTTCAACATTCAGATGATGCACTTTGCAGGCGCAAAAGGCGTTGCGGCTATAAGTGCTATTTTGTACATTCACTTTATTTTCACAGCTGTTTCGTTTGGATTCACTTCGGGAGTTTCACCCGTCATCAGCTTTAACTACGGCGCACAAAATCACGAAAAACTGCAAAAGCTGTTCAAATTATGCATAAAAATCACGCTGATAATTTCGGTTGCAATGATTACGGCATCTGAATTTTTTGCAGAACCGCTTGTCGGAATTTTCTCGGCAGGCGACGAAAAAATCCAGCAGATTGCACTCAGCGGATTCAGAATTTTTGCAATAAATTATCTGTTGTGCGGAATGAATATTTTCGCATCGGGACTTTTCACCGCACTCAACAACGGCAAGATTTCAGCCGTAATTTCAGTTGCAAGAACACTTGTTTTCGAGTGTGCCGCAATGCTGATTTTGCCGATGTTTATAGGCATAAACGGTGTATGGTCGGCATTGCCCGTTGCAGAATTGTGTGCCGTTGCAATTTCCGTAACATTTATAATTGCCAATGCAAAAAAATACCATCTGGTCGGTGTACCGCCGCTCCCCGTTCGTGCAGACAGTTTGTGATATCAAAAACATATTATGTCCGAGTGTAGCATTGTAACCATTTGTACAAATAAACGCAAAAAAATCCGAGCATCAAAACAATGCTCGGATAATTTTTTACAACCAACAATTAAAGCTCAATTAAAATCGAAATCAGATTGCACGAACTCTGATTACGCCGTCAACTGCTGCGATTTTTGCAAGGTCATCTGCACCGGCGCCTGCAACATCAATAATTGTGTAAGCATAGTCGCCACGCTCTTTGAAAGCATATTTTCAACATTGCCGCTAATCTGTGTGAGAACCTTCTTGAGAAGCTCGGGAACATTCTTGTGAGCAACGCAGAAACGAGTATCGTCAGCATTTGTTCTTGCAAGTGAAATTGCAGGATAGTTTACGGAGTTGATGATGTTACCGTTCTCGAGGTACTCCTTAACCTGATCACAAGCCATAACAGCACAATTTTCTTCACTTTCGGGAGTTGATGCACCGAGGTGTGGGAGGCAGATAATATTCTCTTCACCGAGGATATCGTCTGTTCCGAAGTCTGTAACATACTTGGCAACCTTGCCGCTCTTAACAGCTCAAGAACAGCTGTTGAATTAACAAGACCGTCACGGCTGAAGTTGAGAATACGAACACCGTCTTTCATCTTGGCAATCATATCGGCATCGACCATATCTCTTGTGTCATCGGTAAGCGGAACATGGATTGTGAGATAGTCGCAATTTACCATAACATCTTCTGCGCTCTTCATGAGCTTAACTGTAGGAGCAAGCTTGAGAGCGTTGCCTACAGACATAAACGGGTCAAAGCCGATTACATTCATACCGAGAGCAACAGCGGCATTTGCAACAAGAATACCGATTGCTCCAAGACCGATAACACCGAGGGTCTTGCCCTTGATTTCGGGGCCGACGAACTGACTCTTGCCCTTTTCAACCATCTTACCAACAGCTGCACCGTTGCCCTTGAGAGTCTTTGCCCATTCATAACCCTCAATAACCTTACGGTTTGAAATAAGAAGTCCTGCGATAACAAGCTCCTTAACAGCGTTTGCATTAGCACCCGGTGTATTGAAAACAACAATACCCTGCTCACTGCACTTATCCTTCGGAATGTTGTTTGTGCCTGCGCCTGCTCTTGCAATTGCAAGAAGGTTGTCGGCAAATTCCATATCGTGCATTGCGGCACTTCTTACAAGAACTGCGTCAGGGTTCTGAACATCGTCACCGTATTTATAGTTATCACCGAGACGGCTTGTGCCGATAGCGGCGATTTTGTTTAATGTAAGAATGTTATACATCAAAATCAATCCTTTTTAATTTTTTATTTTAAGAATTTACAATAACAGGCGAACAGCGTTCGCCCGTTATATCATAATATTCAATAATTACTTGTTTTCAGCCTCAAACTTCTTCATAAACTCAACGAGTTTTTCAACGCCCTCATAAGGCATAGCGTTGTAGATTGAAGCTCTCATACCGCCGACTGTGCGATGACCCTTGATATTAACAAGACCGTTTTCAGTAGCCTCTTTAACGAATTTAGCGTCAAGGTCAGCGTCACCTGTAACGAACGGAACATTCATAAGCGAACGATCCTCGGGAACAACAGTACCCTTGAAAAGCTCTGAAGAATCGAGGAAACCGTAGAGAAGGTCAGCCTTCTTCTTGTTGATTTCATACATCTTATCAAGACCGCCAACCTCGTTCTTAATCCACTCAAGAACAAGCTTTGCAATGTAGATTGTGTAGCAAGGCGGTGTGTTGAACATTGAACCGTTGTCAGCGTGAGTTTCCAGTTAAGCATTGTAGGAGTGATATCCATAGCGTTGCCGATAAGATCCTCACGAACGATAACAACCGTAAGACCTGCCGGAGCCATGTTCTTCTGTGCGCCTGCATAGAGAACGCCGAATTTTGAAACATCAATCGGTCTTGAAAGAATACAGGAAGAAATATCTGCAACGAGCGGAACATCACCTGTGTCGGGAAGCTCGTGATAAACAGTACCGTAAATTGTGTTGTTCATGCAAATGTAGAAATAGTCAGCATCCTTTGTGAATGTTGAAGGATCAAGCTTTGGAATGTATGTGAAGGTCTTGTCAGCCGATGAAGCAACAACATTAGCCTGACCGTAACGGGCAGCCTCTGCATGAGCCTTTTTAGCCCACTGACCTGTGATAACATAATCAGCCTTACCGCTCTTTGTCATAAGGTTCATAGGGATAGCCGCAAACTGTGTTGACGCACCGCCCTGAAGGAAAAGAACCTTGTAGTTGTCGGGAATGTTCATAACCTCTCTCAAAAGAGCCTCAGCACCCTCAATAATTGTACCGTAAATTTTTGAGCGGTGTGACATTTCCATAACGCTCTGACCACTGCCTTCGTAGTCGAGCATTTCTGCCGCAGCTTTTTTAAGCACAGACTCAGGCAGCATTGAAGGACCTGCCGAAAAATTATATACTCTTGCCATTTCTGATATCTCCCTTTTTAAAGAAAATTTAAAAATATAGTTGTAAAAATAAATACATTTCAATTATACGCTTTTAGCACGCTAAAGTCAATAAATTCATAGCACTAAAGCATAAAAATCGAAAAATTTCGTGATTCTGTTGTGCAAATTAATCAGCCAAGCTTAATTTTGCCGATACAGCCAACGATTTCATCCCTCATACGCTCAGCCTCTTTGCGAGCGGCAACGGCAAAATCATCTTCTGTAAGTCCCTGCTTTTTCCATGCACACATAATGCCACGGCTTGAATTGATGATTGCACCAAGACCGTTTTCGTCAAATGCGTTTTTAACATCATCGGCACCGCCGCCCTGAGCACCGTAACCGGGAACAAGGAAAAATGTGTGCGGAAGTTTTGCTCTCATTTCACCGAGCTGTTCGGGATATGTTGCACCCACAACTGCACCTACTGCCGAATAGCCGTGCTTACCCATAAGGTCTTCGCCCCAGCCTTCGCACATCTTGCCCATATGCTCATAAACGCTCTCATTTGTTTCAAGCTTCATATCCTGAAGCTCTCCCGAGCTTGGGTTTGAAGTTTTTACAAGAACAAAAATGCCCTTGTCGTCCGAATCGCAAATTTTTGCAAGCGGCTTGATACCGTCTGTTCCGAGGTAGCCGTTTACCGTGAGTGCGTCTGCACCGAATGCGTCAATACTTTCGCCTGCAACATCTGTATGACCGAGGTGTGCCGTAGCATATGCCTCCATAGTTGTGCCGATATCGTTACGCTTGCCGTCTGTGATAACGAACATACCCTTTGACTTTGCATAAGCGATTGTGTCACAAAGAGCCTTAACACCCTGCCAGCCGTACATTTCATAATATGCAGCCTGTGGCTTTACGGCAGGAACAATATCATAAAGTGCGTCAATAAGCGCCTTGTTGAATTCAAAAAGTGCAGCAGCCGCACCCTCAAGCGTCTTGCCATACTTTTCAAAGCATTTTGTTTTGATTGATTCGGGAACATAGTCAAGCTTAGGGTCAAGACCTGCAACCGTAGGATTCTGCATTTTTACAATATTTTCGATAAGTCTGTCAAAGGCCATAGTGATTCTCCTCATTTTTTTGTTATTCTGTAGTGGCGAATTATTATTTTTTAGCTGTTGATAATATCATAAAGTTCATTTGAGAACTTGTAATAATCCTGTCTGTCCTCTTTTACGAACTGAATTGCAGGACGGGGATGTGTGTTGTACTGACCTGTGAGAAGGTACGGAATATCGTAACCCCACTTAACGCCCTCAGCCTTAAACTTGTGGGTGTACTCCTCAATGATTTTGAGAATAGGAGCAACCTGATACTTCGGGTTCTTGAGGAAACCGAGAAGAAGTTCAAGCGCACAGTTGCCTGCGCCTCTGCCCATGCCGTCAACGGTTGCGTCAAGGTAGCTGACACCCTGAGTCATAGCCTCAATTGTGTTGGCAAAAGCAAGCTGCTGGTTGTTGTGAGCGTGAATACCGACCGACTTGCCGTACTTGTCGGCAATTGAGCAGTAAAGGTCTGCAAGTCGTCTTGACTCCTCGGGATAGAGTGCGCCGTAGCTGTCAACAATGTAGAAAGCGTTTACGGGAGTTTTGCCGAGAGTTTCAAGAGCCGCTGTAATATCCTCGGTTCTTGCCTTTGAAACAGCCATAATATTGATTGTTGTTTCGTAGCCCTTCTTTGCAGCGTCCTCAATCATTTCAACAGCCGCAGGAATTGCGTTGATATATGTTGCAATTCTGATGAGGTCAATCGGGCTGTCCTTCTTTGCGATAATATCCTTCTTAAAATCTGTTCTGCCGACATCAGCCATAACAGCGATTTTAAGAGGAGTCTTGTTGTCGCCTACAATTTTTCTGATATCTGCATCGTTACAGAATTTCCACTTACCGAAATCTTCTTCGTTAAAGATTTCCTTTGATGCCTTGTAGCCGAATTCCATATAATCAACACCGGCTTTAACATTTGCATTGTAAAGAGCTTGATAAATTTGTCGTCAAATCTGAAATCGTTACAAAGACCGCCGTCACGGATTGTTGCATCTACTACTCTGATATCCTGTCTTACCGACAGGAGGTCGCCTTTCTGTGCCATAATTTTACTCCTTTATGTTAAAGTTTATATTAAATTAAATTTATTTGGTGGGCGAACACGGTGAGCCGCCGTCCCCAATTCGTGCAGACAGTTTGACAAATAAAAAACATTTATGCCCGAGCGTAGTACAGCTACCGTTTGCACAATTTTAATCGTATCAACATCTACAATTAAAACAAACTCAATCTTCAAAAACTACCTTACCGCCGAGGATTGTCTTTTTGACTTTACCTGTGAGGGTTCTGCCTTTAAACGGGGTGTTTTTGCTTTTGCCGTGAAGTTTATCAGCATCAACTGTCCATTCTTCATCGGGATTTATAAGAACAACATCGGCATTTGCACCGACTGAAAGTGTGCCTGCGTTGATTTTCAAAATCCTTGCAGGATTAACACTCATCTTCTCAACAAGCTGTGAAAGCGTCATTCTGCCTGTCTTAACCAGGTATGTGTTGCAGACCGCAAACGAGGTTTCCATGCCGATTGAACCGTTGGGGGCTTTTACAAAATCAGCCTTTTCCTCGGGTGTGTGCGGTGCGTGGTCGGTTGCTATGGCATCAAGCGTGCCGTCACAAAGCCCGTTGATAATCTCGTCAACATCAGCCTGAGTTCTGAGAGGCGGATTCATTCTGTAATCAGCGTCACCTCTTAAAAGCTCCCTGTCCGTGAGCGAAACATAATGCGGAGCGGTTTCGGCGGTCACCTTAACACCTCTCCTTTTGGCATCACGGATAAGTGCAACGCTTGTTTTGGTGCTGACATGGCAGATATGAATAGGCTCGTTAAGAGCGGCGGCAAGTGCAATTTCTCTTGCAGTTCCGCAGTCCTCGGCACCGGCAGGGATTCCCTTGACTCCGAGCTTTTCCGAAACCTCGCCCTCGTTAATTTTACCTCCGTCGGCAAGAAACAAGTCCTCGCAATGTGCGACAATTGTCATGCCGAGCTTTGGAGCTTTTTTCATTGCGTCACTCAAATACTTTGTGTTTTCAACAGGTCTGCCGTCATCGGTAAGTGCTATTGCACCTGCACTTTTCACAGCGTCAATGTCTGTGGGTTCTTCGCTTTTAAGCCCTTGGTAACGCTTGCCGCAACATAAACACGGCTGTCGCGTCTTTAGCCTTGTCAAGAATATACTTTACAATCTCGGGGCTGTCGGTTGTCGGGTTGGTGTTCGGCATTGCAAGCAGGCTTGTAACACCGCCTGCGGCAGCCGCCTTGCATCCCGTGATAATATCCTCTTTGTGAGTCTGACCGGGATCACGAAGATGCACATGCATATCAACAAATCCCGGAACGGCACAAAGACCGTCTGCGTCAATAATCTCTCCGTCTGATGTAATGCCGCTGCCGATTTCGGCAATCACACCGTCCTTTATGAGAATATCTGTTTTTTCGTTAAGCTTGTCGGCAGGGGAAACAACCACTGCGTTTTTAATTAGCATTTCCATGTTTTTCCTCCGTTAAGAAAAGAAATTATCTTCTCTTGTTTCTGTTTGCAGGGCGGTGATTCTGCTGGGGGCGGCGGTCGGTTCTGCTGTGAACCTGAACAAGTCCGTCACTCTCGCCTCTTCGGCACGTATTCTTGCATCGCTCTGCCTTTTGTCTTCTCTCTCTCTTCTCTCTTCCTCTGCCTTTTTGCGTTTGGCAATCGCACGCTTATGCTTTATCATTATTGAAACATTCTTGCAGAAATATCCGCAGTGAATGCCAAAATTCTTAACTCCGCCTGCAAAGCCCTTGAGAGCGTTACCGATGTTTTTGCCTACATTGGCAAGAACCTCTTCCGTTGACCGTTTATCATTCGGTTCACCCTCGGTTTCTTTATTATTCTCTTTTTCAAGAGCGTTCTGCTTTACGGTTTCTGCTTTTCTTTCAACCTCGCCGATAACATCAAAGTCCTCGGCATCTCTGAGGTCTGAGCTTTTGATAACCCCCATTGACTTTTTGGGAGCTTCGTCAAAAAAGTCATAACCGCTGTCAAACTTGTTTTTCTTAGCCTTTGCCCTTACAAGCTCCTCGTCATCAACCTCTTCCCCGGTTTCCTCCTCGGGATCGTCACTGCCGAAAATGATGTTTGCATACTCGTCAACCTTTTTTTCAAGCGGATGCTTTTGTTCGGAAACCTCCTCGGTTTCTTCAACATCGGCATCGTCCTCACGGTCGATATCGTCAGGCTCGCTTGTTTCAAAAAGATCGTGTTCGGGTTCGGGGATAACGAGTGTAGGACCCGACGAAGAGCTTATGTCCTCGTATTTTTCAGGTGTTTCTGCGTTATCTTTTTCGTTTTCGTCAATTTTTTCGGGTTCAGTCTCTGAGGTATCTGCTGCGGTAGGCTCCTTTTTTTTTTCGTCCTCCGTGCTGTTTTCCTCGTAACCGTAGTTGTTTTTATATGCCTCACGCTCAAGCTCACTCTTGTAAGCCTTTGCGGAGTTGATTATCTCGTCAATTTTCTTTTTCCTTGGCATCATCCGTGTCATAACCAAAGTTTGAATACTCACTTGTAATTTCTTCCGGTTCTTCCATATTTTCGATTATCGGCTCGGGAGCATATCTTCTGCCCGGCAAAGCCGGTTCTTCTTCAACTTCTTCCGCATATCTCTGCTTTTTCTTTGAGTGTTTATCGGGCTTTTCGGGAGAATCGTCAAAATTATCAATGTCGTAGTCCGTACCCTTTTCACCGAGTTTATACTTGACTGCAAGCTCCTCAAGAATAGCGTTATTCTTCTTAGCCTTTTTATGCTTTCTGATTCTCACGGCAAAAATTATGATGAGAACAATCAAGATAAGGATAATAACACCGCCGCCGATGATTATGTACGGAATAAATCCCTTTGAAAACGGCAGGTCGCTGAATTTTACCGAAGATACAATTTTGGAAAAAGTATCGTAGTCAACGGTTGTAACATCACCCTCTGTTCTCTGCATTGTGATATTAATGTTCATACCGTCATAAACCGTGTTGGCAACAAAGGTTTTCACATCGCCCTTACTGCTCTGAGCAGTTGCGTCAAACACAAGCCACGCAACTTTTTCTTTTTGGTCGGGAGTACAGCTCCGATACTCGTCGGAATTAAGAAAATTGTTGCGTATATTTGAAAGCTCGCTTGAAGAAAGCTGAGCATAGTTGCCGACATTCTCGCTGCTCTCATTTTTTGTCATTGTCACGGTCAGAATAACCGATGACATATTATCCATACCCTGAAGATAGATATTTCCGTTCTGAAAGGTTTTCATTGTTGTATCATAGTCAAGACCGAAAACAGAAAAATATTTATCTGTGCTTTTACTGTCCCTTGTAACAGCGCTCATACCGTCAGGCATTGAAAGCGTCATATCGTCAATCTGCGGAATCTCGTAATCTTTTGTTGCGCCCGAACAGGCAAAAATGCCGCAAAATACCGTTACGGCACAAATTGCAAGCGTTACAGCTCTTTTAAAAACAGTTTTCATCATGTCCGTATATTCCCCCGAAACTAAATTAGATTCATCAATACTGCTTTTTAGAATGTATATCTAATTAATTATACATAATCTGTCAAAAAAATACAAGGTTTTTACCGTTTAAATTTGAAAACAAGAGCACCCTATTCGTGAATACAGTATGATATTAAAGAACATATTACGCCCGAGCGTGCATAAAATTGAAAATTGAAAATGGAAAATGGAAAATTATGGTCGAGAAGACAATTCGCAAGAATACAAAACATTGTCGCCCGACTGTTTTTGTATATTTTCGGTATATACGGAAGTTATTGCAAAACTGTATGTGCGGATATTATCCGCCTGCAGATAACCACGCAAAGATTTGTACAAATTAAAATTATATAAATAAACATTCACTTTCATATAAAACAAAAATTGCATCAATGCCGTATCGGGCATCAATGCAATTTCTTTATCTGACTATCTTCTCGAATTGACTGCGGTGGCACACCGCCAACCGAAATTTTACATTTTCAATTTTCAATTTTCAATTAAATACAAGACCGCCGTTTATTCTACAGTAACCGACTTAGCAAGGTTCTTTGGCTTATCGGGATCAATACCTCTGTTGATTGATGTGTAATAAGCAAGAATCTGGAGCGGAACAACCGCTGTAATCGGCATAAGAAGCTCGTCTGTATGCGGAATTTCGATAACATAATCCGCAACACCGTCCTTGAGTTCTCTTACACAGGCGTCTGTACAAACAAGAATAACCTTTGCACCTCTTGACTTAACCTCAACAACATTGCTGATTGTCTTGGGGATAATACCTGTCTGAGTTGCAACGGCGATAACCGGAACATCCTCGTCAATAAGCGAAATTGTGCCGTGCTTTAACTCGCCTGCGGCATAGCTTTCTGAGTGAATGTACGAAACCTCTTTGAGCTTGAGCGAACCCTCCATTGAAAGGCATAGTCAAGACCTCTGCCTATGTAAAGCAAGCTGTCGGTTGCAACAAGCTTTGTGGCAACGAACTTGCAGGTATCCTCGCAGTTGTCGATTACATACTGAACTGCCTCAGGCATTTTTGTGAGGGCCGAAACAAGTCGCTTGCACTCGGCTGTGCTGATTGTTTCCTTTGCAAGAGCAAGCTCAAAGGCAAAGAGATACATAACGGAAAGCTGTGTGATGTATGCCTTTGTTGACGGAACGGAAATTTCGGGACCTGCGAGTGTGTAGATGAGCATATCCGCCTCACGGGCAATTGAACTGCCCTTTGCGTTTACGATTGCAAGAGTTTTTGCACCCTTCTGCTTTGCAAGACGCATTGCGGCAAGGCTGTCGGCTGTTTCGCCCGACTGTGAAATGATGATTACAAGGTCGCCCTCGCCTACAATCGGATTTCTGTAACGAAACTCGGACGCAATGTCAACATTTACGGGAACTCTTGCAAGATCCTCAATAACATACTTGCCGACCATACCTGCGTGCATAGCAGTACCGCAGGCAACGATTGTGATATTTTTGAAATTCTTGATTGTTTCCGTTGTGATGCCGCATTCCTCAAGAAACGGAAGTCCCTCTTTGATTCTCGGCATAATCGTTGTTCTGATAGCCTCGGGCTGTTCGTTGATTTCCTTAATCATAAAGTGCGGATAACCGCCCTTTTCGGCAGCCTCCATATCCCAGTCGGCTGTCTGAATTTCCTTTTCAATCGGATCAAGGTGTTCGTCAACGAACGAAACACCGTCAGGTGAAAGTGTTACGATTTCATCATGGTCAAGAAGATAATAATCCCTTGTGTACTGAAGAATTGCGGGAACATCGGACGCAATAAAGCACTCACCCTCTGCAACGCCTACGATAAGAGGACTTTCACGACGAACCGCAAAAACTCTGTCGGGGAAATCCTTGAACATAATTCCGAGTGCAAACGAACCCTTAAGCTCAGCCATTACGCTGTCAATTGTTTCAAGAGGATTTCCGTTGTATTTATAGTCGAGGAGCTGAGCAACAACCTCTGTATCTGTGTCGCTTAAAAAAGTTCTTCCCTTTGAGATGAGGAAGTCTTTAAGCTCCATATAGTTTTCAATAATACCGTTGTGAACGATTGTAACCCTTGTACGCTGTGTGGATGTGAGTTTACATCCGAAGCTCGCCGTGGGTTGCCCAACGGTGTGACCTATGCCGACATGACCTTTCGGAGTGCCGACCTCTGCAAGCTTATCCTTTAAGTCCTGAAGCTTACCCTTGGTCTTTACGGTCTTGATTTCTCCGTTATCAAAAACCGCAATACCTGCCGAGTCATAGCCTCTGTATTCAAGCTTTGTGAGAGCATTAACAAGCACCTCACTGCAATCCTTAGGTCCTACATAACCTACAATACCGCACATAAAATTTCTCCTTTTCGGTTAATCATTGACCTTGTGGCAAAAAGTAGGTACAAGTTCTGCCAAAAGTTCAACTGTCTTTTCACTGTCATTGTTTTCTGCGGTCTTTTTGAGAACCTCAAGCTTTGACAGCATATCTGTTTCGTCTATTTTAATTTGATTTCCTATGAAAATTTTCTTGTTCTGTGTTGACTTAAGACCTTCTTCGTCCATAAGAAGCTCCTCAAAAAGCTTTTCACCCGGACGAAGTCCCGTGAAGATAATCGGAACATCTTTGTACGGAACCTTACCGTACATTCTGATAAGGTTCTCGGCAAGGGTTGTAATCTTGACGGGAGCACCCATATCAAGAACAAAAATCTCACCGCCCTTTGCCATTGCACCTGCCTCAAGGACAAGCGAAACAGCCTCGGGAATAGTCATAAAATATCTGATGATATCGGGATGTGTTACGGTAACGGGCGCACCGTTTTCAATCTGACGGCGAAACAGCGGAATAACCGAGCCGTTTGAGCCGAGAACATTACCGAATCTTGTTGTTACAAATTCGGTATCGGTGCTGTGCTGCGCCTTGTACTGAATAATCATCTCGCACGCACGCTTTGTTGCGCCCATAACATTTGTCGGATTAACAGCCTTGTCGGTTGAAATCATAACAAACTTCTTTGCCTTGTACTTTTCTGCAAGGGTTGCAACATTGAATGTGCCGAAGATGTTGTTCTTTACAGCCTCCTCGGGAACGGTTTCCATAAGCGGAACATGCTTGTGAGCGGCAGCGTGGAATACGAGTTCGGGGCGATATGTCTTGAAGATAAGCTCCATTTTGTCGTAATCACGAACCGATGAAATAAGCGTTACAAGGTTAAGCTTTGTGCCGTATTCAAGCACAAGCTCCTGCTGAATGTCATATGCGTTGTTTTCGTAGATATCAACAATGATGATTTGTTTTGGATCATTCTTTGCAATCTGTCTTACAAGCTCACTGCCGATTGAACCGCCGCCGCCTGTAACAAGACAAATCTTTCCGTTGATAAGGTCATGAATCTCCTTTCGGTCAAACTCAATGGGTTTTCTGCCGAGAAGATCCTCAATCTTGATTTCCTTTGCCTGTGAAATAAGCTGTGTATGCCCGTCATCAAACAAAAGCTCACCGAGATAAGGAATAATCTTGATTTTGCACTCTGTTGCGGAACAGTAGTCAAGAATCTTCCTCTTCTCATCTTCCTCACATGACGGAACTGCAACAATAATATTGTCTATGCGGTATTCATCACATATTTTAACAATTTCGGGACAGGTTCCGACAACGGGGATTCCTTCGATCTTCTGATTCAGCTTTTTCAAATCATCATCGACAAAGCATACCGGAATGATGCTTTTTGAAGGATTATTAACATCATTCTGCTCTTTCGCATTGTGAATTTCACGAACAATCATTCTGCCGGCATTGCCTGCGCCCACAATAAGGGTGCGCTCTCCGCCCTCTGCCCTTCCTGCCTCGGTAAGGTCAAGAAAAGTCCTTCTGAAAACAAAACGGAATGCAAGAATTCCGACAAGGGCTATTGCGAAATGTACTATACAAAAAATCTTTCTCTGCGGAATCTGCAAAAACAACGAGATTACAAAGCCGAGCGTAAACCCCGAAAAGACGGCAGTTCCGCACACCATATAGTCCTTTGCGTTAAAGTATCGCCACAATTTTGAATATGTTCCGCTTATATAAAGCGTAAACAGACACATGACAAGATCAATAACAATATAGCTCAACAAGCCTTTGCTTGAAGCAGCACCTATGTAGCCAACAAGCAAGAGAATATAATTTGCAAGAATACCGCTGACAACGATAATAAACACATCTGCGAGAGCCAGAAACATCTTACGCAAATTAATCTTCTTCATAACCCATACCTCTTCTGTTTAACTTTGTGTAAATTTCCCGAGTAACATATAAATACAATTATGATTTATTATACAACAGTGCAAAAGGAATGTCAAACAAAGCAATTCCTAAATCAACTTAAAATCCGACAATCAAAGCACAAGGAGCAGTAATAATCAGACTTGTTCGACACACATTTGTTGACAACCGCACAAAACGAGCCTAAAATAATACCATACTTAATATGGGCGGTAAATTGAATGAAAATTTTTCGATAATCCTCGGAGCAATAATACTTGTGCTGTTTGTGACTCTCGTAATATGGGGCGTTTACTGTGACAACACAATTGCAATCACAAATTACTGTGTAAACAATACTAAGAACGACGCAAAGCTGAAATTTGTTGTCATCACGGATTTGCACAACAAGGAATACGGAGAAAAGAACGCAGACCTTGCAGAGCTTGTAAAGGAACAAAATCCCGATTTTATTGCAGTTTGCGGAGATATGGTCAACCGTGGCGATCCCGACACAACGAAGATGAAAGATGTGCTTGAAAAGCTTTCAAAAATTGCACCAACATACTGCTGTCTCGGCAACCATGAGCGTGACAATGCCGCCAAATTCGGAACGGATTTTAAAAGCGAAACAAATTCAACAGGCGCTGTATTGCTTGATAATGAATACATAAAATTCAACAAAAACGGCAAGAGTGTGCTTATCGGCGGAATGAGCGACTATCCTTATTATGAGTTCTACACTCCCGATGACGATGTTCCGTCAAGAACGCTGTGGGAAGAATTTGCCGAAAAAGCAAAGAACAATTTCACAATTCTTCTGCACCACCAGCCCGAATACATTGCCGAGGACGCAAAGAAAACCGACATAGACTTAATCGTCTGCGGTCACACCCACGGAGGACAGATTCAATTGCCGTTCATCGGCGGAGTAATCGCTCCGAATCAGGGACTTTTTCCGAAATATGACAAAGGCGAATTTGACCTTGACGGCACAAAAATGATTGTCTGCGCAGGTCTGAGCAACACCGTATTCATCCCCAGAATCAATAATCAAGTTGAAATAGGTGTTGTGACGGTTGTATAACATCGGCTCTCCCCTACAAGTATACATTCATTTACTTTCATATAAAGCAAAAATTGCATCAATGCCGTATTCGGGCATCTGATGCAATTCCTTTATCCGAGTATCTTCTCGAATAGATTGCGGTGGCATACCGCCGACCGCAATTTTCAATTTTCAATTTAAAAAGCTTTCGCATCGATACGACTGTCTTCACGAACCAAGAACGGTGGCTCGCCGTCAGTTCTTCTCGCTGTAATTCCTAAGTTCCGCAGGAGTTCTGCCGTATTCGGACTTGCAGAACAGGATAAACGAATTTACATTCGGAAAACCGTTTTCAATCGCCGCCTGTCTGACGGTGATTTTTTTGTTTCTCAAATCATCAATAGCGTGTTCAAGGCGAACACGGCGAAGATACTTTGAAAATGTTTCATCTGTTTTATCCTTAAAATATTTTGAAAAATGAGCAGGCGTCATGCCAACATAATTGGCAATTTCATTGAGCGTAATTTCGTGTTTGTAATTATCGTGCATATATCTGATAGCACTTTTGGCGCAGTCAAAATCATCAGCCTGAGAACCGTGAACATATTGTATATCGTTGTCAATGCAATCACGGATGAGATAGTACGCAACGCTGTACATCACCGCTCTTACCTTCATGCTGATAAGCTTGCTCTCGTACTCCTCATATCCGTGGAATATGTCCATTGCTTTTCTGATAAACTCAAGAGCTTCGCCCTCGGGTTGTTTGAAACTCGGCACAATATGCGGATCGTCAACATACGGTGCAATTGCCTTTGGAATGATATTGAGCATAACAGCCTGAGTATCCTCACCGATGTCCTCATAGGAATGAACCTCCTGACTGTTAAGAACATAGACATCGCCCGCATTGAGAATAATTTCACAGTCAAGCTTGTTAAGCCTTACCTTACCTTTTTTATATAGGAAATTTCATATGAACCATGCCACCTGAGTCCTGCTTCAAAGGCAACTTTTCTGTCCGGATATCTTGTAACCCTGCCGCTGTAATACGGCTCGGGCGGTAACAACACCTTCTTGTACTTCATGGTTTCATCCTCAACTCAATTAAAATCAATCAATTGTTAATAACATAGTCAGCGCAAAAATAAATATATTTAAGATCCGCAATTACCGCAGAATGGTCTGTTTTTACTACAACTGTTCTGCGTTCTTTTTTTGCTGATTTCCTCAACACAGCGTGCAACATTGCACCTTGAAGCTCGTAGCCGTACTTTTCAAAAAATTCTTCCGCAGTCATAACAAGAGAGCCGTAGCCCTCAAACATATGCAAAAGAGAATAGTCAATCAGCTTGTATTCATCTTCAATAAGGCTGATTCCGATATCGCAGTTTGTGACTGAACCGATGTAATACGGTGCGTCATTGAGGAACAAGCCTGTCTTGAACGAACCGATTGAAACGGTAAGATCCGAGTTTACCGCCGTACTGCACACACCCGTGTCACCGTTGATTCCGCTGTTGATGTCTGCACTTATAACATAGGCATTTGTCATATTAATCTGCTCAACCGCTTCAAGCATTTCACCCTTTAATTCACCCGAAAAGCCTGTTCCGAGCAGACAGTCAACTACAATGTCAAATCCCGTGAAAGCCGCCGCCTGTGACATTGGCATCTCCTCGGCACCGAGCGACATTGCGGTTTTATAATAGTAAAGGCCGTCCTTTGAAAAGCCGTCGCTTGCTCTGAAAATTGTCGGTGTAAAGCCGTTTTTGCATAAAACACAGGCGAGCGCATAACCGTCGCCGCCGTTGTTGCCTTTACCGCAAACTATGGCAACCTTGCCCACAAACTTTGCCGAATTAAAAATCCCCTGTGCGGCTCTGTACATAAGCTCCGCCGAAGGAGTATGCTCCGCAATCGTCCTTGCGTCGCTTTTTCTCATATTTTCAACCGAAACGACCTGAACAAATTCCATCTTATATTCCTCCGCTTTCTGAAATTTCCATAGCCTTATCCGCCGTTTGCGGCATTGTAAGCCGTCATAACAGCACTTTCATCCATATTACAACCGAGCAAAAACAACGGTGTTTCCTTAAAGAACTCATCAAGCAATTCAAGCAGCTTTTCCATTCTGCTCCGCTCAACATCAATAACCGTTGCCTCAAGCAACTGTTTCATAACCTGTGACGGTAACACCTGACTGCCGTGTTCTCTTCTGCTCTCTGAAGAATATACACAGCCTTAACGGGTGCTTTTGTATTTGTTCCTATGTCAGCTTTCCCCATCCACGGAGTTCCGTAAGCATAAAATTTTCCGTCACATTTTCGTATAACCGGCTTGTCATCGTTAATCATCGTCACCCTGTTGCCAAAATGTCTTCGCCACAGAGCCGTGTGGGTAGACTTGCCCGTTCCGCTGACTGCCGAAAAAACATAGCCCTCGCCGTCAAGCTCAAGACAGGACGAATGAAAAAAGAATCCGTCAAATCCGTCAAGCACGGCGTTGCAGAATTTTGAGAGTATCAGAACATCCTCCGCACCTTGTTCGCTGAGGTTGTCGGAAAGCCTGAGACGCTCACGGATTTCGCCATCCGAAACCGATATCGCAATGTCGGTCTTTCCCGATTCATTCGACTTAACGGCATAGCTTTCAAGCCGTTTCCTGCATATTTTAAATTTTGGATTAACTTCAACATTCAAATCAGCTATTCTGTATATCGGCATATCTGCTCCGCTAAACACTATAATGAAATATTGTAACACAAATTAATGTTTTTTGCTACGGCGAAATGAATAAATATTATTTTACCTTTTAGTGCAAGTTGTTTAATCGCACAGCTTTAAAGGTAAATATTGCACAATACAAGCTGTGTTATTTTGTAACAATGCACATACAGCTTATTTTTTATTCATTTTACAGCCTGTAAAAAAAGCATTATTTTACGACTTTTTCAATTTTGTTTACTTTACCTGTCCGACTGCTTTTTTGCATACTCTTCAAGGTATGCTCTTTCATAAATTCAAATATCCTGTGCGTAACCGTTCCTATAAGAATCGGAATGAATATTCCTGCGGCAAGGTAGATTATGCAGTAAAAATTTAAGCCGTTCGGACGATAAATGTACCAGATTGTTGACTTGAGTTTTAAAATATCGAAATCTTTGAACAGCGGTGTAATTACGCTCAATCCCCAGAACGCCCATTTTACAATCATAAAGGCAAAAATGTGGTGAATCATAATGCTGTAGGTATTGTCAGAAATCATCCTGACAAGCTTTTTGTTCTTGATAATCGGAGTAATCAGCTTTGCAACCCTCAGCCAGAACGCAATGCCCGTGATTGCGGTTACATAAGGAATGACGCAGCCGGTTGTCAAACTTCACGCACTTTGACGGAGTGTATTCAAGATTTTCACAGAATGTGAGGAGAAGAAGCTGAACTCCGAGAACGATTGCAAAATATGCAACGCTGTTGAGATTATCGTGTTTTTCAAGCTTTTCGTGATAAAATCTGCCAAACTCAAAACACGGCAGAAAAAACATTGACCTGAACAATAACAGCAACGCACCCTTTGGGGCAGGATTCCAAATGCAGTATTGCACACCGAAAATTCCGATTGCAAGATACACGGCAAGAATGACATACTCGTTGCCCCTGTGAACCTTTTTGAGCAATTTGCGGAACAGTATGTTAAAAACATAAACACAGAACAGCGGATATACAAACCACGAACCGAGGTTGTAGGCAAAACTTTCGCCGTCAATAAACGGCATAACAAAAAGGTTGTACAGATCAAATTTGCCCTGAGCAATCGTATAGCCGACCTGAGTAAGTGCGAATGCGATTATTCCGTAAACAATGTTCCATAGATACGCTGGAATCAACAAGCGTTTTGTCCGTCCCCATATATATTTGAAAATATGTTCCTCGTGCTTTTCCTTGTAAAAATAACCCGAAATGAAAACGAACAAGGCGAGATTGTACGAATACTTCGGAAACCAATCGTACATCAGCGACACACCGCCGTTGTAGCAATGCCCCGAAACTATGATAATAATGCCGATTGCCGACAAAATTTTAAAAGTAAAATTAATGTTTCCGTCATCGCCGAGCCTTTTGTTTTCAGCTGTGACACTGTTTTGTTTAAGTGCAGATTTACTGCGTGTTTTGTTCTTTCCCATAATTTCCTCTCATCTGTAATTGTCGCAATTTAAAAATTCTGCAAATTCACACGGTAATTGTACCACAAAAGCAATCTGCAATCAATATATCAAATTCGCCGTGCAAAACACATATAAATCATTATTTTGCACAATCTCACTTTTGTTTCAACAGGCATTTAAATCTTTTATTTGCATCTGTTCCGCCATACAATTGTGTACATAACCGCTAAAAAAACTAAGATTAAAATGTAAATAAATTCAGTCAAAAAAGCCGGGCAAAGCATAAAATAAAAAAATACGCAAAAAACTATTGACACAACCTTTACATAATGCTATAATAATAAAGCTGTAAAAAACAGCAGAGTTGTATATCGCGGGATAGAGCAGCTCGGTAGCTCGTCGGGCTCATAACCCGAAGGTCGTCGGTTCAAATCCGGCTCCCGCAACCACTAAGAAACGCTTAACCACTAAGGTTTTGCCGTTTTTCTTTTTATGCCAATTTATTCGGGTTCGGGTTATAGCTTAATAATAAACAATTTCTGTGATAGAATAGCCTTGAATTTTATTCATTTTATTGAGGTAAGCATAATGGGATTACTTGAGAAATGCGAGATATGCATCTATTGAGCGTGGATACGATTATTATAAAAGAGGGAATGTGATTTCCTTTAAACAGACAAGTGAAAATGAATATGAGGGCAAAGTATCGGGATCTGTGAAAAAGCCTTACGATGTTCACATTGATATTATTCATATAAAAAAATCATTTTGTAATTGTCCGTTTGCGGAAGGTAACAAAAAGGTCTGCAAGCACAAATTGCAATATATTTTTCTGCATTTCCCGAAAAAGCCGAGGAATATTACAAAAGTCTCAAAAGCTATGATGAACCCGAGTTTGACGATGATTATGACGATGATTATTTTGATGAAGATGATGAATTTGACGGAGATTTCAGAGAGATTGTCTGCGATATTCTAAATCATAGAATTTCAAAAATGACAAAATCGGAGGCTCAATCTGCGCTATATGATATTATTGAGTCAGTCCCTGAATGGATGCTCCGAGATTTTGTGGATAATTGGATTTAAGCAAATTAGCACAAAGAGGTACATATTATGGCAAGAGTTTATACATTCAAAATTGTCTATATAGGATGCGAGAACAAAATATGGCGAGATATTCAGATTTCCTCAAATTCGACAATGGCTGTGTTGGGCTATGCCGTGCTTTCGTCATTCAGCACCTGTGCTTATCATCTGTTCATGATGACATACAAAGGTACAAATTACGAGTTGGACGATGAAGAATTTCAGACAAAACCAAAGCTTATGTCAGAAACGAAACTCGGCAATTTAAAACTTGAAATTGGCGATAAAATTCATATGATTTACGATTTTGGCGAGGAACAGGAGTTTGAAATAACCTTGCTTTCTGATGAAGAAATGCCAAAAGGCAGCGGACGAGCTATCCAAAGGTTTCTGACGGAGCAGGCAGAGGAATTATTGACGATATGTCGGCAGAAGATTTGCTTGACCTCATCAAAAAAATCGACAAAGCCGGCAAAAGCGACTTCATCTACGCTCACAGAGGTGAGCGTGCCCCGTGGGATTACCACAACTATCAAATCGACATTGACAATTGCCTCCTCAAAGGCAGAATAGCAAAAATCAAATCCGCATACGAAAATCCCATTGAGGATTTTTGAGGTTTAATAAAATTAGGAAAAATTGAATTCCTATTAACAAAAATGCAAGAGGATGTTAATTACCCTCTTGCATTTTCTTAACTATTGATAAGCAACGCATTGTCATCATCAGATTCAGACAAGACTTTTTGAACATAACCGTCATAAACTTTTTTTAAAAACTTTACTTTATCATCTCTTCTTTTTTCTATTGCATCATTCGGAGAGTTGTACTTCTGATAATTTCCAAGAAATGCTCTCACACATTGCAAAGTTACTTTTTCACTATAGTTTTTAATTTTATTGTTATAATCGTCTTGAACAAAGTTAAAACCCACTGTCATTTTACCGAGTTTTCGATTAAGGCTTCGGTCAAGATACATTAAATTGCCGATTGAATTTTCAATTTTATCTTCTTCATTCAATGCAGGATTTGAATATCTGTGTGAAATAATATGCTCTATGTCAAGGTTCCATTTTTGTCTGTAGAACATATCATTTTTAACCGAGATAGCGTCAACTTCATTTTCACAATCATCTATATAACTCAGCATAACGAAAAGATGTTTCATTCTGTTTGTAAAAACCGCATTTTTAAAAATCGCTTTAAAATCTTTAAAATCTGCCTTGTTGGTATGTTCGCCGAGTTTCTTCTGCAATATTTCTTCAATATTGTTTGTTTCTCCTCTGTTTAACACATCGGCAATTTCCCTGTACACCTCATAAATCTGTCTTGAATACGATGACGCAAAGATTGAACAGTACTTCCATATAGCGGTAACCGCATTTTCTGTATTTGAAATAATTTCATCTGTTATGATTTTTTCGTTGCAATCCTGTTCATAAACAAAATAGTAATACAGATTTGTCAACTTGCCGTATCCACTGTTTTTAAGCAATTCTTTGGCACAATGTTTTACCAAATCGGTTTTTCCTTTATCGTGTTTTTCTAAATACTTTTGCGTTTTGCTCATACACTCTGCAATTTCACAAAAGACATCAAGCTGTTCTTTTTTTGATAACTTTAATTTATTGTTTTCGTTGAACAAACCGTCCTTTTCAATGAAAAACATATTATTGCTTGCTCTGAGTCTTTCTTGGGTAAAATTATTATTAATTTTCATAATATGAAATCGAAAAACATCAAGAAGTGCATTTTCATCAAGACTGTATACTCCGTCAAATTTTGTGATATTTTCATATGCATGATTGATTTTTTTAAGAACATCCGATCTTTCAAGGGTGCTATCTTTGCAAAGGTAATCACAAAAGTTGATTTTAAAAATATCCTTTACATCAAGCTCAATCCCGTTGTATTTATCGAATTAAATATTTTAAGCGTTGTTGCAATTGAGCTTACTTTTGAAACATATATTGACACGAAGATGATTTTATTATCTATAAAATTCTTAAATTTATCTTTCAAAACCGCATCATTCTTAAAATAATTTTCAATACACTTTCTGTTTTCAACATATTTTGCACTTTTCAAGTTTTCTTCGAGTGACTTGCGATTAATTTCGTTTGAAATATTCGGAAGTTTTTCTGTTCCAAGAAATTTTCTCAAAATGTAAAATGTAGTAATTCTCTGATGACCGTCAATTATTTCACAACTAATTTCACCGTCGTATACTTTTGAAAAATTATTTTCAATGATAATTTTATCGGCATTGAATTGAAGCGTTCCAAACAGCAGATTTTCTTCACAGTTTGTATCTATGTGTTCTCGTATACTGTCGAGCATATTGATTATCTCATCTTTACCCCATTCATATGGTCTTTGATATGCAGGAACAACATATTTTCTTTCACCGGATAAAACATCTTTCAACGATTCTTTCTTTGGGTATAAATTCATCTCACGTTCTCCCTTTCGTTGGATTATTTTTTAAACATTTTATCACAGCAAAACCTATAATACAACGCACAACAGCACCGAAGTCATATCGGTGCTGTTTTTTGTTTTTATTATAAAGTTTTTTGCTGAATAATCAAAGCTTAATGTTATTCATCTCGTCACCGAGGACATCGGCGATTTCTTTCAGGTGGCCTGTGCGTTTGCCTTTTAGTTTATAGAACTGCAAAAGTCCGTAGCCGGGTACTCGTTGCCCTCAACCATAACGGGACCGTTCTTTGAAAAGGCGATATCCCAACCGATATATCTCACCTGCGGAATCTTTTCCGCTGCCTCAACAACCATGTCAAGAGCCTCTCGAACGCCTGCAATCTTAACCTCGGAGAACTTTTTGCCTGTCATCGGGTGTTTGTCATAAACATTGCCGTAGTCGTCAATTACATTACTGTCGATTCTGCCGTCTGCATCAAGGCTGAGGTAGAGGTCATTTGTACATCCGATAACATTTGACTCGTCCTGATTGATACGGAGAGCGTTATTTATTATATGTGCCTTGCCGTCCTTATAGAGCGTAACAACTCGCCATGAATTTACAACGCACGGATTGATTTCGTTGAGGTCATCGCTCTGAACGATTGCTTCCTCAACAAGAAGCTGACCGTTTGCCTTGAGTTCATCATAAAGCTTGTTGCTGTCCTTTACATCGGCAACGGTGATTTTTGAAATGCCGTGACCGCCCTCGCCTGTCGGATCTTTTGCAAAAACGGTTTCTCTGCCGTCAAGGAACTTCCTGAAATCTTCCTTACTGCCTGTGCGAAGGTTGATGAAATCTCTTTTGAGATACTTTTTGAAAAGCTCGTCAAAAACAAGCTTGTCACGAAGAAGAACGATATATTCCTCATCGTTGAGATATTCAAGAATTTTGTAGAAAGTCTTTGCAGTTACAAAGGTTTTTTTCTCTTTAGCCGAAAGGTTGATAAAATCGCAACGGAAATAGTCCGTGTAGCCTGTGCCTCTGATGAGAAAGTTGCGGATTATGTCGAACTTGATATAAGCCTTTGACTTACCGCTGTTCTTGGCGATAATGTCAATGTGCTTATCCATTCTGCTGTGGTTAATATCTCTGAATTTATTCAAAAGCCATTTGTGTACCGAAACTGCATCTTACTTCTCCTTTACAACCTTACCGTCTTTTACATAAAATCTCGGATTGTTCTTGCCTATATTCACAAGCGCCTCGGCATTGCCCATACCCGAACTTCTGCCGAACATTCCAACTGTTATGCCGTCACCGAGGAGTGTTACCTCGTCATCAATTTTTACCGATGAATCAACCTTAACAGCCGTCATATTCATACACATCTCACCGACAACAGGATATTTTTTGCCGTTGATAACAACCCTTCTGCCGTGATTTGCGTGACCGATGCCGTTGTTGTAGCCGACAGGAAGAATTGCAAGAATAATATCCTCATCTGCCGTATATGACGCATTGTAGCCGAACCACTCGCCCTTGTTCACCTTTTTAAGCTGAAGAATACGGGTTTTCATCTTCATAGCCGGCTGTAAATCTATCTTTACATCAAAATATGTTTCGCTGATGTTGTACTTCTTAATGAAGTAATTGTTTCGCATTTTGCGAAGTTTGTCCTTTGGCGAATTTGAAAGAGAATCGGGGGCAACATTGTAGCCGTAGATTGCAATGCCCATTCTCACGCCTGTTGTAAAAGGCTGTTTCGGGTGGGTGAGCATTGAAACGGAACTGCCCATATGGACAATCGGGATTTTCTTCAAATCAATAAGCGATGTAAGCTCCTTGAAGTTTCTGACCTGCTCGTCCCAATGGGGATCAAAAATTCCGGCTGTTGCAAAATGCTGATAAATTCCCTCAAGAACAAAATTTGAACCGTTAATCATATCAACGGCAGTTTTAACCTCGTTCTTATCCTTGAAGCCGAGGCGGTTAAAGCCTGTATCAATCTGGAGATGAACCTTGAAATTGCAGTCAATGTTCAAATCAAGCAACCTTTTGAGGTAGTCAAGCTCATTCACGGCAATGGTGAGATTAAGCCGCTCTGCCTCCTCAATTCTCGAAAGATGAACCGGATGCAGGCACAAAAGCGGAGCGTCCTTGTTGACCTTACGAAAGCTTTGAGCCTCCTCAAGAGAGGACACGGCAAAATAGTTAATGCCGTTTTTGTACATTTCATTTGCCACTTCCATACCGTGACCGTAACCGTCACCCTTGAGAACGGCAATAAAATATTTGTAGTCGCTGTATTTTTGTGTTATCGCACGGGCATTTGCACCGATTTTGTCAAGGTCAATTTCAACATATGAATCCAGCATTCCAAAGCCTCCGTTAATACACTATATCCTTAGAATTATAGCATAATTGCATGGGTAAATCAATAGCGATATTGAACAGTAACGGTGTACGGTTCGGGCATAAAATTGAAAATTAAAAATGTAAAATGGAAAATTATGGTCGGGAAGACAATTTGCAAGAGTGAAAAACATTGTCGCCCGACCGTTTTTGTATATATGGAAGTTGTTGCAAATTTGTATGAGCGGATATTATACGCCTGTAGATAGCCACGCAAAGATTTGTACAAATTAAAATTATATAAATAAAGCAAAAATTGCATCAATGCCGTATCGGGCATCAATGCAATTTCCTAATCTAACTATCTTCTCGAAAGGACTGCGGTGTGCCACCGCAGTCCTAAATTTTCCATTTTCAATTTGCCAACGGCTTGCCGTTATATAAGCCTTACAATATACCTCTGAACTGTGGTTGCATCAATGACGGTAATATCGGAATCAAAGTTCACATCGGAGTTTATACGCTCTATCTCGTTCTGATTGACGATACCCACAATTGCTTTCTGAATTGCGGTTGCATCGGCAATGTTTATTTTGCCGTCACCGTTTGCATCACCGTAATATGCCTTTTCGGCTGAATTGGTGCTTGCAGTCATAACATAGTTTGTCATACCGATTGCAAGGTTGCCCTTGTCAACTCTTTTTACATACTGCAAAGTTGCCTTGTTGTTCGGAGAATCCGACACGGCAACATACATTGCGTCACCCTTGAGAACCATACCGTAGCAAAGCCTGCCTGATGATGCGGACACACCGTTGATGTCGGATGCGGCAACTGCCTGTCTGCCTGTTTCAACATCGTATGAATACACGGCGTCGGAGGTATTAAAATACAGAGTATCGTTGTATTTTTCAAGGCTCATAAATGTATTTATCCAGTAGGAATTACCGCCCGCGCTCCATCTTTCGTTCAATTTCAGCTTTTTCTCATATGTATTGCTGTCAAGCTTGTATTTTAACAATGCACCCTTGTTGGCAGAAGAATTGTTGTTGACAAAGCCGTAAAATTCACCGTTAACCTCGCAAAGCCTTGTGTCGAAATTATGGATTTCGTAATTATCATATTTTGTCGAATTTGCACCGTAGCTTATTGTGTAATCATAGTGCTTTGACGGAAGATTCTGAATGGCATTGTCACTCAAAAGGAAGTATGTATGCTGAGCGTGTCCCGGTCGGTCATTAATAGGATCATCCCATGTAACATCAACATTATACCAAGCGTTGCCGATATGAACCTTGTTCCACATATGGTTCATTGAGTTTGAATCAACAAGTTCGGAGTCTATTCCGACAAGTGAAAGCATGTAGGAATACGCAAGTGCATAGCCCTGACATACGGAAGTCTTTTCAACAAGTGAATTGTATATATCAGCCTTGTTGTAATCTGATGTGCTGTACTCGCTCATAATGGCAAGCTCATCGTGAATTACGAGTGCCTTTTCGGAATCGGTCATATTCTCGTCCACGAGCGAAAGAATTCTCTCGGTTTCTTTATCAAGCGACTTTTTCTGTGTTGCATACTCGCTCTTGCTGATTGTGTACTCGGGATAGATTGACGCAACCTTATCCTCTGACGGATAGTAGGAGTACGAAAATCCCTGATTCACATAGTAAAGCTCCGGATGAGTCAAGGTCAGCACCTTAAAAAATTCCGCAACATCGCTTCTCGGAACATTAAGACTGCTGATATCAATTTCCTCGTCAAAATTTTTAAGGCTGTCAAGAACCATACCCTCAGCCTTACCGTATTTGTCGTACATTGTTTTGTTATAAAAAATTTTGCCCTCTTTCTGCGCAGTGTATGCCGAAGCTGTAAAAATGCCCGTTGACACCACACAGGATACTGCAACCGATACCGTGAGAATCATTGCAAATAATTTACCCGCTGTTTTTTTAATATTTTTCATATGTATTTCTCCTCTCAAGCCAAAGAAGCAAAATGCACAAAAAATTTTGATTTTCTCTGACTTTTACAACTAAATTATACCATTTACAGACACAACAATTCAATTCACATAAACACCGAAGTTATGAACACTAATTTGTCTGTTTATACAAAAATTTAGTTTAATTACGGATAAAACACAATAAAACGGCAATAAAACGCAATAAAACATACTAAACTATACCGTCATACAATCCGCTGTCTGCACATACAATCTATTACAGATGTCCCCCTAAGGAGGACAGACAGGAGGGCTGTATGTGAAAGGTATCGTAGAAGAAAGAGCGGCAATGCTCGGCGAATACATAATCGAAAGCAAGGCAACCGTGAGAAGTACGGCAAAAAAGTTCGGTGTGAGCAAAAGCACCGTGCATAAGGATGTCAGCCAACGACTAAAGGTACTTAACCCTGCACTTTACCGACAGGTGAGGGAAATTCTTGACACCAACAAAAGTGAAAGGCACATAAGAGGCGGTCTTGCAACAAAAAAGAAATATCTGCAAAAGAAAGCATTTGAAAGCGAAAAAAGCTGAAAATCAACTGCAATACGGCTCATACACCATACAAAACCGCATTTTCAGAGTATATTTTGGGTATTTTTGAACTTTACTTTTTATGACTTGCGTTGTATAATGGAGTGTAAATATTTTCAGATTTGTCTATAGTTTGTGTACGGCAGTGGTTAATGCACGGCTGTACCTGAGGAGAAATTTAAAATGAGAAAAATTCCCTTTTCGCCGCCTGACCTTTCTCAGGCAGAAATTGACGAAGTTATAAAGGTTCTGAAATCGGGCTGGATTACAACAGGTCCCGAAACAAAGCTTTTTGAAAGCCGTATTGCAGAAAGATGTCACACGGAAAAGGCTGTCTGTCTTTCATCGCAGACCTCTTGTGCCGAACTTACTCTGCGTATTCTCGGCATCGGTCCGGGAGATGAGGTTATCGTTCCGGCATACACCTACACGGCAACCGCATCAATCATCTACCATGTGGCGCAAAGCCTGTTATGGTTGACTGCAAAAGCGGCAGCTTTGAAATGGACTACGATAAAATGGAGGCGGCAATCAACCACAATACAAAGGTTATCATTCCTGTTGACCTTGCAGGTGTTGTGTGCGATTATGACCGTATTTTTGAGGCTGTTGAAAGAAAGAAAGGCGTTTTCAATCCACGCAACGAGCTTCAGGAAAAGTTCGGCAGAGTTATTGTTATGGCTGACGGCGCTCACGCATTCGGTGCGCAATGGCACGGTAAAATGTGCGGTGAAATTGCCGACTTCACAAACTTCAGCTTTCACGCTGTAAAAATATGACAACCGCCGAGGGCGGTGCGGCTGTTCACCGTTCACATGACGGAATTGACGAGGAAGAAATGTACAAGCAGTATATGCTTCTCTCGCTTCACGGTCAGACCAAGGACGCATATCAAAAAAACAAAGTCGCATCGTGGGAATATGATGTTGTTGACACTCAGTACAAGTGTAATATGACCGATGTGCTTGCCGCAATCGGTGTGGCTCAGCTTGAACGCTACGATCAAATGCTTGAGCGCAGACATCAACTTATAAAGCTTTACAACGAAGAATTTAAGGATTTGCCTGTTCAGGTGCTTAATCACTGCGATGAAAACCACCGCAGCAGCGGTCACCTTTACTTTGTAAGATTTATCGGCAAAGACGCAGAATACCGTAACAAGTTCTATAATATGATGGCTGACCACGGCGTAATGTGCAATGTCCACTTCAAGCCGTTGCCGTTGCTTTCGGCATACAGCAAGCGTGGTTTCAAGATTACCGATTATCCGAATGCGTATAATATGCACAAAAACCAGCTCACCCTCCGATGAACTCAACTCTCACAGACGATGAGGCATGGTATGTAATCGAAACATTCAAGCAATGTATGAAAACACTTAAATAACGGCGAGTCGCCGGCAGCGTGTCGCTGCGCCCTGTTCGTGAAGACAGTTTGCGATAGTTCAAACATTATCGCCCGAGCGTTATTTTTTAATTGAAAGTTGAAAATGGAAAATGGAAAATTAAGGTTGGTGGTGTACCACCGCCCGTAATTTGAGAAGACAGTCAGATAAATAAAATGCATCAGATGTCCGGTAAGGCTCTGATGCATTTTTGTTTTGTAAGGAATCTGTAGGGGCGTTCATTGGACGCCCGCACGGCGAGCCGCCGTTCCCAATTCGTGTAGATAGCTTGTAATGTCCAAAAACATATTATGCCCGAGCGTAGCATTGTGATTGTTCGTACAATCCCGTAGGGGCGTTCATCGGGCACCCGCTAAGTAACGGCAGAAAATCTATGTTAAATCCAATTATATAAATGTTGCAAAGTTATTGCTATAATGTAGCGGCGAACCGTGTTCGCCATTTGAAACGATTGTAAAATCGGTTCGACCTAATACAAAATATTTGTTTATTATTTTGTTTGATATATCAAAGATTATGTACGGGCATTTTATTCGTTTTTGGTTTTTCAACCAAAACGATTGGCGAACACGGTTCGCCGCTACAGATTATACATATCATTCATCACATCAAAACATTTTTATAAAACAAATCCATTCATCAAAGCGGGCGCCCAATGAGCGTCCCTACGATTTGCAAAGAAAATCAAAAAGTCAGGAAACTATGTTTCCTGACTCTAATTGCTGCATATCATATTTTCAGCTAAATAACTTCGCTGTTGCTCTGTTCTAAATTGCAAACCTTTCGGTTTACAGCTAAATTAAATTCACTTTTAGCTGTCCGTCAGGACAATTTAGCTATCCGCAGGATAATTTAGCTTGCATAGCAAATTTAGCTCACGCTTGCGTGAATTTAGCTGACGAAAATCAAGGATTTTCGTCAATACCCCCACCTGTCAAAAAATCTGACAGTCTGATATGTCAGGATATAGTTCTGACTTTCGTGGAAAGCGCTCTGAACCATATCGGGATTATACATATACATAATGCGGTGCTGAACGGCATCCTTGTTTTCGTCAAAGATATAGCTTACCGCCTGAATACATTCCTGATTTGTGCCGATTTTGGTACTGCCGGTATAATGGCAGTTCTCGATAACCGAGGCAACTGTCGGATAACCGTCAAAGCACATTGCATCTTTTACCGACTGAGCAATGAGTGCCGCTCCTATAAAACCGCCCGAACCGAATTCGCCCATGCAAAGCCTTTCAAGAAGATCCCTGTCCTCATCGGTAAGCGTTACCTTGGAGCATTCATAGGTTTTGTCCGGATTGTCAATTGCCACAAGATAACCTGCGTCCCATTGAGATTGGTAATCGACAGGCTCTTTCGGCGGAATTGCCGTAGCAAACGGAACGGTTGCCTGTGTTGTTGTCACGGGCTGAGTTGTCGCTTTTGTTGCCTTTGTGGCTTTTGTCTGAGGCTGAGTTGTTGCCTTGGTTGCTTTAGGCTTTGCCGTTGTTGTTTCAACGGGTACGGTTGTTGCGGAAACAGTTGTTGTCGGAACAATCTTCCGAATATTCGGATTTACCCTTGCCATTGCCGATTCTGTCGGAGTTTCTCCCGCATTGAGAGTACCGTTTGAGCAGACGAACTGCAAAACTACCAAAACGGATACTACAACAAGCACAACCGACAAAACCTTGTTTATATTTTTATTGAAAAACTTCATCGTTTCACCGCCGTTTAATACTTCTAAACACAAATGACGCACAAAAAGACACGCTGTCACACATATAATAATTATACCACGGTATGCTTTTCTTTTCAATTTGAGCATTCTACAAAAATGAACTGCCTTTTTTAAACAATATTACCTAAGCGGACAAATTATTACCATAAACAAAAGCCGACGCATATGCACCGGCTTTTTATTTTGAAAATACTTATTTATAATGACTGTTTCTCGGCTCTTCTGTACTTTGAAGGTGTTGTTTCGTAGTACATTTTGAATGCTCTGTTAAAGTTTGAAATGTTGTTGAAGCCCGACATACCTGCAATTTCGATAACGGGAGTGTCCGTTGTAGTAAGAAGCATTGCGGCTCTTGTCAGTCTGAGCTCGTTAAGGTAATTTACAAATGTTGTATTCATAAGCTCCTTAAAGAGATGCGACACATAGTAACGGCTGAGACCTGTTGTCTGAGCTATTGTATCAAGAGTAATGCTGTCGCAGAAGTTGTTGTTGATATATTCCGTAATTCTGCGGAGAGCACGGTACTTTTTGCCCTGAGCCTCAACATCACAAATCCTAACAAGACCCGATGAGAAAAGAATATAGAAAATGTCGTACATTTTGCCGTGAACAAGAATCTGGAAGAACTCATGCTTTTCGTTCTCGGCAGAAATAACCGTGTTCATATCGTCAATAAGATTGTTATAACGGTAGTCGCCTCTCGTAACCTTTGCAAAGTGAGTGCAGTTGCCTGTTACAAGACCTCTGATAAGACTCTGCGGAATAAATTCCTGAGTGAGCGATGCAGGATTTGAAAGGTTAAGAAGAATAACCTCAACTCTTGCGTTGCCTGTATTATTAATTTTGTATCTCTGATTAGGTGAAATAAAGTAAATGTCGCCTGTTGAGAGCGAATAAGTGTCAGCACCCATTTCAACGGTCATATAACCGTCTCTTACAACAGCCACAAGAACCTCGTTGTGAACATTCCACATATTGCTGTCAATAATCATCTCACCGCAGACTACTCTGTAAGCAGAACTGGATGCGGTTGCCGAACGCAAGAAATCAAAACTCATAATAATAACCCCGATTCTAAAAAATTATGTTTTCAAACATTTTGTGTCTGAAAACAACACAAATAATCACTGCAACAATATAATAGACTTTATGCACAAAAAAGTCAATAATTACGACAAATGTGCAAAAAATAAATGTATAAACTGCAATTAGTGCAAATTTTAAATATTCCGCTGTCTGCTGTATGTTAATTGATTTTTAACCCTACGCAATAATGTATCAATTTATCTACTGATAATTGTTATGATTATTTCCGAATCAGACATCATTGTTTAACGGTTTTAATATGAAATATTGCCAACCGTATGGCAATTAAAATGAATCGTTTACATTTTCAAGCTGCTTTTTAAATTCATCAACAACATTTTGCGGTGATACAATTCTGACCTTTCCGCCAAGACCGAATACCCAAGCGTAGAACTGTTTGCTCGTCATAATATCAACCGATACACCGAATGTTGTGTCGCTTTCCTTTGTAACAAAAATATCCCTGCCGAACCTGTCAACAATAACACCTATGCAATCATTGTCAACCGACAGCTTAACCGTGGTTTTTTCACCGCCGAACATTGAGAAAACGCCCTTTGAATAATCTGCAGGATCAAATTTTTCAAAGGTCTTTCCCCCGTCACGCTCATCGTCAAGCACTTCGATATCGTCCATTTTGTCAACACGGTAATGCTTTATACTGTCGGCACAGGTGTCATAGGCAATGAGATAGTAATTCTCATCATCCCAGCACAGCGCCCACGGTGATGCCGTGTATCCGCCGTTCCTGATTTTTTCACGCTTGACAATTCGCTCCGTTCCCGAAAAATCGAGTTCCCAACGGTAGTATTTGAACGAGATTTTGCGGTTGAGTGCTATTGCATTTTGAATTTTGTCAACCGAATAATAAATTCGTTCATTCATTGTTTTGGCTCTGTTTGCGACAAAAACCTGCCGTTGCAGTTCCTTGCCGTCATGAACACTTGCAAGCCCTTCAAGCTTATGGATGAGGGAAATGCTCTTTTTTTCGGTAATGAATTTTGAGCTTTGAATTGCGTCAACAAGAAGCTTCAACTCGGGCAGTTCAAATTCTCTGCTTGCAACATAATATTTAACGGTTGATGATTTGCTTTTGCAGATGTCCATTCCGAATTTTTCAAGCACCTGCAAATCATCGTAAAGACTTTTTCGCTCCGCAGTAATTCCGTACAACGCAAGCTCCGCCAGAATTTCGCTTGAAGTCAGCCCGTGATTTTCATCGGTCTTTTCAAGAAGAATTTTCCGCAGATACAAAAGCTTCTGTTTTTGCATAGGATTTCTCGACATAATACAGTCCCCCTCAAAGGATTATATATTTTTATATGTTCATTATATCAAATTTCAGCCGAGATTTCTATATATTTTTACGGCAAGCCGCCGTTCCCAATTCGTGTAGATAGTTTGTAATATCAAAAAAACATATCATGCCCAAGCGCGCATAAAATTGAAAATGGAAAATGGAAAATTATGGTCGAGCGTAGCATTGTAATTGTTCGCACAATCCCGTAGGGGCGGTCATTGGCCGCCCGCAAGTAAAGACATAAACATTGTGATAGAAATTATCACAAAGTTACTGCTATTTTGTAGCGGCGAACCGTGTTCGCCCGCTCGTGTGCAACGCAAACAATTGCACGCATTGCGTACAAAATTTGAATACACATTTTTCATCACATAAAAAAATATGTGTTTAAACAAATTCTATCATTAAGGCGGGCGCCCAATGAGCGCCCCTACAATTAAACAGTTAAATTCATATAAAATAAAAATTGCATCAATGCCGTTTCGGGCATCAATGCAATTCATTTATCTCAACTATCTTCTCGAAAGGTCTGCGGTGGCACACCGCCGACCATAATTTTCCATTTTCAATTTTCCATTTTACATTAACTACTAAATCCGCTCATCATGCCCGTAAGCATTACGACAAGCGGCATTGTTGCAAGTGAAAATACTGTAGTTGCGGCAACGATACTAACCGACAGCTCAACATCCTTGTTGAACTTTGTTGCAAACATAGTTGTTGTTGCGGCAGTAGGGGCTGATGTGGCAATTACGCAAGCCATGGTAATTATGGGTGTGACACGGCACAATGACATTACAACCGCTGTAATCATCGGCAAAGCAATCAGACGGACTGCCGAAGAAAAATATACACCCTTGTCAGTGAACGCCTTTTTAAAGTCAGCCTGTGAAAGGTAAAAACCGATAATAAGCATTGGGAGCGGAGTGTTCAGAACTGCAAGATATTCAACCGGTTGACTGATTATGTACGGAAGCTTAAAGCCTGTAATAAACAGGATAATTGCAAGAAGAACACCAATAAGACCGGGGTTGAGAACAAGCTTTTTGAATGAAAGCTGTTTTTTGTCACCGCTCATTGAAACAAGTCCGTGCGTCCATACAAAAATGTTGAATACGGCAACGAAAATTGAGCCGTAAAACCAACCGTCATCACCGAGAATTGCTTCTGGAGGGGCAAAGACATAAATGCACAGTTTGAATAGATTGTTGCAAAGCGGATAACAGCCTTACGACTTTCATCTTTATCATGAAAAATCAGGTTACAGATAAGTATTGACACAGCGAAAATAAGTGCAGAGCAGGCAACGCAAATTATAAGTCCGCTCAAAAGTTCAAACGAGAACTCCCGCTGAAAAGCAGATATCATTACGCAGGGCGTCACAACATACAATACTATATCGGTCATGTGACGGGCGGAAAAATCGGTGATAATTTTCTTCTTACCGCAAATAAAACCGACTGCAATCAAAATGAACAGTACAAGCACCTGTTGTGCAATAATAATGAAATTCTCTCCCATAAATCATTCTTCTCTCTTAAATTAATCGCTATCATTTTAGCACAGTTGCAAGAGGTTTTCAAATGATGATGTGCTTTTTTTCGTTTTTTTTTGACAGAAAAACGACATAGTTCACAAATATGAGGCAATAACATTGTGCATTTCAACTAACAGGAATTTTATTTTTTCGCAAATATGTATTAACCGCTGAATTTTTGTACAGTTTATTGACATTTTTTACTCTGAAATGTATAATATTTACAAAAGATAAAACTTTTATTTCTGCAATATTTTATTACTTTGAAAGAAGGATTTATTATGGCAACAACAAAGAAAACAACTGCAAAAACAGCCCCTGCAAAAACTGCTCCCGTTAAGGAAGAGCCTGTAAAAAAGACTGTTGCAAAGGCTGAGCCTGCTAAGACTGTTGCTGCAGCTGCAAAGAAGGCTGAACCCGCAAAGACAGAAAATGTAAAGGTTGAAACTGTTAAGAAAGCAGAACCCGTTAAAAAGGCTCCTGTTAAGAAAGCAGCTCCAAAGAAGGTTGCTCCAAAGAAGGTTGCTCCAAAGAAGCCCGTTCCGGTTGAAACAAAGGTTAATTTCTTCGTAGATATGCAGGCGCACAGGTTCCTGTTGAAGAAGTAATCAAAAATGTTAAGGCTACATACGGCAAGGATGCAAAGGAAATTTCAATCTATCTCAAGCCCGAAGAAAGCAAGGCATACTTTGTTGCCGACGGCAACGCAGAAGAAATGGATGTATTCTTCTGCTGATTGCAATAAATTTTGAATTTAAAACACAAGCTTTAAAGACCGCTCAAAAGAGCGGTCTTTTGTTGTTTTAGGATGAATGTTGCGTGTAATTTGTAGGGGCGTTCATTGGACGCCCGCCTTGATGAAATATTATGTTCGCAGAAATGTGTTTTGATGTGATTAAAATCGTGTGCAACGCACACGAACGGGCGAACACCGTTCTCCCCTACAAAATAGCAGTAACTTCGTGATATTTATATAGTTTATTTCTATCACAATGTTTGTGCCTTTACTTGCGGGCGGCCAATGACCGCCCCTACGGGATTGTATGAACAATTACAATGCTACGCTCGACCATAATTTTCAATTTTCAACTTTCAATTTTCCATACGCTCGGGCAATTTAACTCTCGCACTTGTAAAACTAACTTCTCGAACGGGGAACGGCGGCTCGCCGTATTATCTGTCTTTCAAATCAACATATTCCTTGTTTTCGGAAATGCTCATATATGCAGGACGGATAATCTTACCGCAGTTGATAAGCTCCTCAAGCCTGTGTGCGCTCCAACCCGTAATACGAGCTGTTGCAAAAAGCGGAGTATAAAGCTCACACGGAATATCAAGAAGACTGTAAAGAAGTCCGCTGTAGAAATCGACATTTGCGGCAACACCCTTGTAGATTTTACGCTTTCTGCCGATAACCTTCGGAGCCAGTCTTTCAACTCTCTCATAAAGATCAAATTCATCATTGTGACCTTCGGCAAACGCAAGCTTTTTAACAGCACCGTGAAGAATCTGCTGACGGGGGTCGGAAATTGTATAAACTGCGTGTCCCATACCGTAGATAAGACCCTTTTTATCAAAAACCTGCTTGTCAAGGAGCTTCTCAAGATAATCTTCAAGAGCGTCCTCGTCTTCCCAGTCCTTAACATGCTTTTTGAGATCCTCAAACATATAGTAAACCTTAACATTTGCACCGCCGTGCTTAGGACCTTTGAGTGATGCAAGTGCCGCAGCTACTGCCGAGTATGTATCAGTACCCGAAGATGTTACAACATGTGTTGTAAATGTTGAGTTGTTACCGCCGCCGTGTTCCATATGGAGAATGAGCGCCATATCAAGGACCTTTGCCTCAAGCGGAGTATAGTGTCTGTCGGGACGAAGAAGCGACAGAATAACCTCGGCTGTTGACATTGTAGGCTCTGCACGGTGGATATAAAGCTGTTATCACGCTGATAGTGATTATATGCGTGATAGCCGTAAACCGACAAAAGAGGGAATACAGAGATAAGCTGTATACACTGTCTTAAAACATTGTCGATTGATGTATCGTTAGCGTTCTTATCATAGCAGAAAAGTGTGAGAACACTTCTTGCTATTGAGTTCATCATATCGTTACTTGTGGCTTTGAGGATAACATCACGAACAAAGTGCTGAGGAAGAGTTCTGTACTGAACGAGAAGCTTCTTAAAGTCTTTAAGCTGCTCTTCGTTGGGCATATCGCCAAAGAGAAGAAGGTATGTAACCTCTTCAAAACCGAAACGGTCATCCTCAAGAATACCGTCAACGATATCCTTTACATTATAACCTCTGTAACGAAGCTCACCCTCACAGGAACAAGCTTTCCGTCAACAAGCTTATTCTGTGTGATTGTAGAAATATCTGTAAGACCGGTGAGAACGCCCTTACCGTCAAGGCACGGAGACCTCTTTTTACATTGTACTTACTGTATAAATTTGTATCAATAACGGAGTTATGCGTCATTTTCTGAGCCAGAGCATGAATCTGCGGTGTAACATCCGAATACTCGCTGTTTGTCAT